>Ash_p1__coassemble_110_pt1 | contig 95613 bp, 61 predicted proteins | sample Ash_p1__metabat2_low_PE_015 | metagenome-assembled genome bin Ash_p1
CGTTTTATTTTCAAGTATAAGCAAAGCCCTGAGCAGATACCTGCGACGTACATTGCAGGTGTCTGCTCAGGGCTTTGCTTATACTTGCATCGCAGCCGCACATTACCGTGCGGAATGCGATGAATCACTTCCTATCAATAGGGTATCATATCCGACAAAATGCGTTCCTTGTACCAAGGGTCATCAATATCTTTCAGCACCTTCGCCATCTCGGCACACAATTCCTTTACAACCTCAGGATGCTCTTTCAAAGACAGATTATTCAACTGATACGGGTCTTTTTCATCGTCAAACAGCAAACTCTTTACCAGTTTATGTTCCTTACGGTCGATATACAGAGCTAAAGTATACTTAGCCGATTTAAAGCCACGGGATGCAGGGAAATAAGTCTGTACCAAACCGTCTGCATTCTTCTCGCCATCCATATTCTGAATATAAAGGGCACCTGTAGGACGAACTACCTGAGCATCGACATCATAGAACAAAGGAGCAAAATTACGTCCCTGTACTGTAGCCGGAATAGATTCCGACAAGCCGGCCAACCCTAACAGAGTAGGCATAATATCAGGAGAAGACAACATCAAATCGTCTACACGCGGCTCAATCTTACCCGGATAACGTACCAAGAACGGCACACTCATAGACTCGCTGAACGGAGAGTTCTTGGGGTCATTGGTGCGTTGGCTACACATGGTTTCGCCGTGGTCGGATGAGAATACTACAATCGTGTTTTCATCCATACCCAACTCTTTCAATGCATCCAGAATCTGACCGAAAGCACGGTCTACACCTGTAACTGATGCGAAATAATACGGAGTAGATTGAGCCTTAGCCATCTTGGCATCTGCATTTGGACGAACCAACAGGCTGTCCAACGACTGATCTTTATACAGGTTATAATCCTCTTCCATACAATCGTCCAGAGAACGGTACGGGCTATGAGGCGGATTCATACCTACCATAATAAAGAAAGGCTTGCTGGTATCCCGCACATTGCCTTCGTTCTTCAGGTAAGAGATAACCTTCTTGGCTTCATGCAGCGGAGACCATTCCTTCGGCTCATGACGCTTACCCTCAGTATCCCAATAGTGCGGATTCTTATGTTCATCAAAAGTGCCGTAAGAATACCAATAGTTAAAGCCATGACGACGTTCTTTCGGTGTGTAAGCATCCCATACAGGACGTTGGGTCTCTACATATTCGCCAGGATGTTCCGGATCGTTTGGCGTAGGAAAATCCACGTGCAGTTTTCCAAAGTAAGCACAGTCGTATCCAGCCTTGCTGAATACATCACTTACACATTCCACATCCTCGCGCAAAGAACTTATAGGACGGGTGGAATTACAGTTCAGAGCTACTCCACTCTTATTGGGATACATTCCCGTAAGCAAACTACCGCGGTGCGGACTGCTCAGTGGACAGTTGCTCTGAGCTGCACTCAATACTACAGACTGTCTGGCAAATTCGTTCAGACGAGGTGTCTTTACCGGGTCATTGCGAAAGTTTACGTGTTCACGAAACCCTTCCTGTCCCCAAAACTCCATAGCTTGATTACGGAACTGGTCTGGAAATACGTAAATAACATTCGGGAATTTAGCCTCTTGAGGCTGCGGTGCCTTGCAACCCTGCAAGGCAAACAGTCCCAAGCCACCTAATAATAAGTTTATTTCTTTTTTCATTTTTCAAGGTCTCTTTTACGTTTCAAACCTTCCAAGAAATAGTAATCAGCATAGTTCAAAGGCACATCGATTTCCTGACCGTGAGGTATACTACCTACTGAGTGCATCAAAATGAAGTTACCGTTGGTACCTACTTCAGCACGATAAGCCGGAGAACCCAGCACTTCCAAAATCTTGTCAGCAGTTTCCTTATAACCCTTATTAGGCAAGTATGTACTCATTTCGTAGAGAGCAGAAGCCGTACAAGCAGCAGCCGATACATCGCGCGGTTCGTTAGGGATATTAGGAGCATTGAAATCCCAGTACGGAATCAAATCTTCCGGCAGATTCTTGTTCTTGAAGATGAAATTGTATACTTTCTCTGCATGGTCCAGATATTTCTGGTCCTTTGTATAACGGTAACACATCGTATAACCATAAATAGCCCATGCCTGACCGCGTGCCCAAGATGACTCATCGGCATAACCTTGTGCAGTCTGTTTCTTGCGCACTTCTCCTGTTTCAGGATCATAATCTACTACGTGATAACAGCTATTGTCTTCGCGGAAGTGATTCTTCAAAGTTGTATCAGCATGCTTTACGGCTACCTTATAATAGGTAGAATCACCGGAAAGTAAGGAAGCTTCAAACAGAAGTTCCAGATTCATCATATTATCGATGATAACCGGACATTTCCAGCCACGCTGTGCCTGCCATCCTTTATCGGCATCCCAAGACTGAATAACACCTGCTCCCGGACGGAAACGTGTAGAAAGAGACTTGGCAGCCTGAATTATTACCGGCTTATAGGCCTCCTTACCTGCGAAGCGATAACCGTTCAGATAGCTACATCCTATCATGAAGCCCACATCATGATGCCATTTCAGATACTGTACAGAATCCAATGCTTCTGTATATTTCTCTGCCAGCGGCAACCACTTCTTATCACCGGTCAACTCGTAAGTATACCATATATTACCAGGGAAAAAGCCCGAGCACCAGTCATCAATAGGTATGTAATGAATGCTTCCGTCCTTGTTAATAGTACGGGGATTCAGAATCTTGCCAGACTTCTCGATAATATCTGTCTGCAACGTGTGCTGAGCCACTGCATTATCGATATTGTCCTGAATGAAATTTGTTTCAGTCTGTTTTTGACCTGCGCAACCTGCAAAAATAAGGAGAGATACTCCTAATGTAGTGAGGATTGTTTTCATAATAGTGGATTTGTTTAATAATTTAAATTCTACTTATTTGAAAGCAAAATTAGCAACCTTTCACGAAACACACCCTCTCAAAAAATCCAAATCATGAACAAAATTGGTACATTTGTGTAAGAAAGCACCAAGAATAAACTATTTTACACAAAAGCACCATAAATATACGGAATTATAGGCTTCTTAGGCTAACCCTGAAAAAATGAAACTCTTTATTTTTCTTCTACTACAGAAGACAAGGGATAACGGTTTCCCCTCACATTTTTCAAGAATGCTTTGGCTGAGCCAAAGTGCAAATACATATCCAGACGAATAGGCAAGTGGTTATCATCGTCCGACACAAAGAAGGTAATCACTTCTTCTTCTTTTCCTTTTTTATATTCCACAAAAGAAAAGACCAAACAGCGGTAAATGGTATCATTATTGGCTTCTATATTCTCCTTCCCACGATAGATCAGCGTTTGTTCTTCTACTCTGCGTCCGGTGGCCATCGGGAAATGAATTTTATCACCTACCTTGAAATTATCGGCGTTATACGACCGGGCTTGCCCCAAAATACTCAACATATCAAATATACACCGAGAATCCTGATATTCCATTTCCTGTATACTCCCGTCTCTCCAGGTACGCCTCTGCTTTACAAACGACACCCCGTCTTTATAAGAGAACCAAGCCTCGTCTACGGTATAACGTTTTCCTTCTTCCGCAGCTTTCTTAAAATACAAAGGTTCCAGACGTTCACTGACAAAGCATGTAAGCGTATCTCGCATTTTAAAGAAGAAATCGGTCTTCTTGCTCCCTGTAGAAAGCAAATTAAAGCGAAATGCCGGAGTATCTTGATATACTGTAGAGAAGGTGGTCAGGCTGGCCATTCCTACTTTCTTCCAGATGAACTTCCAGTTAAAATACAGGTCATACACCACCTGTTCACCCGATTGAAAAGCTTTGTTTTCGGCAGGGCATTGGGCATGTGCCGGCACTAAAAAAGCACATAGTCCCAGCCAAATAGCCACCAGCAACCTTCTCTGCTTAATAGCTATATCCTCGACCAGAGTTTGAACTACCGTTACGGTTGTTCCGATTATTTTCTCTTTCATTTCTTCTTTTTTTCTTTTCTTCATCAGGCTTCTGTTTCTTCAGTTCATCAGGTTTCTGTCTATCCAGCAGCCTTTCCTTGACGTCCCAATTCTGTGTCAATTCAAAATTAGCTTTCAATTCCAGCACCTGCCAATAATAGAATACCTCTTCAGGCTGGCATTTAGCCGCATAATTACCCGTATCCCAGATACCATTGCCATTTCTGTCATTGATCAGACGAGCGCCATACTTACCGGGATTCAAGAAATAGAAATCAGCTTTTCCATCTACCACAGGTACCGTACGAAGCACTTTATCTTGCGCATCCAGCAATTCTACAAAAGCGGTAGAATCTGCTCCCGATATATTAAAGAAGATGGCGCCATACTCCTCGGACGTTTTTATCTTGAACTCCTTTTTGACTTTGTCAGTAAACATACCATACAATCCGCGGAATGCCAAAGAATCTACAGCCAACTCATAAGTTGCTCCATATTCCCAATCTAGAACCGGATACAAGTTATAGACTTTATGATCTAAAGAATCTCTTTGCAGGGTAAATTCCCGAGATTCCCAAAGAGTATCAACTTTCTGAGAAAGATGGACAGATGCCGTATCAAGAGCTGCCAATGGCTCTTTAAATGTAAACGTGAGATAGTCATACACATCCATAGCAGAGGGTGCATAGACATCCAAAGGCAAGAATTTAGTCTGTATCGTATCGGCATCTCCTCTTTTACGTTTTTTCTCCAGTTCCTTTTCTCGTTCTTTGCGTTCTTTTTCCAGTTCTTTTTCTGATTTCGGACGCAGTTTTGAAACCAGATTCAACGTATCCGTACGCGGCATCAAACGTTTTAAAGAATCTGTATATAAATAAGAAAGGGTGAAACTGAGCGTATCCAACTGATATATCAAGGAATCCTTGATCCAGTAATGCAACGAATCATTCTTTCCTGTGGTCTGTTCTATCACAAAAGCATCGGTTTCATCAAAATTCAGTCCCTTCAGTGTGGGAAGCGAATCGGCCGGTGCAGTGAAATACAGCGTAAACTCTTTCGGATTAGGACGTTCACTGCGTGCCAAGCGCTGATTATAGACTTTTTCTTTAAAAGCTCGCAACATCACATTATCCGGAAGAAAATGCGTATAGCTATGCTCTACGATGGTGTCTATCGTCAGAGAATCTTGCCATAGCGTATCCTGTCGCAACCGTTGCTCCAGGGTAGGGATAATCAGAGAATCTTGAAAAGCGATAGCTTCCATCGGCTGAGAGAACATAAAATTCTGATCGGCATCTTGCAAAGCATAAATACGGTATTGACCGGGCTTGATACCGCGAATAGAGAAACGTCCGCGACTGTCTGTACGACCCACTCTATCGAACGGAAGGGTGGTAAAGGCCGAGTCGGCCAGGTTACTATGTAAACCTACCAGCATCCCTTTAATCGGCTCTAGATTTTCGGCATTCAGCAATGTACCGGCTATGGCCATGGTATCCAAATCGGCCCCAGTAGAAAAAGTATAGGTAAAGGCCTCCAGCGGATTGTCTTCATTATTATCCCGTATAGCATCTGCAAAGTCGATGGTATACGTAGTATTCGGTTTCAAGCTGTCTTCCAAGGTCACAAGAACCTCCTTGCTGCTGGCCTTGATAACGGGCTGCTGCACCTGAGGAGGCGAAATGACAATTTTCTCGTTCGGCTTTTCCAACTTGATAAATTCATCAAATTCTATACGAATCTTTTTCTTGGTATTATGCAGGGAACCCGGAGCGGGCGAACCTTTCACGAAGTGGGGCGGTTCCTCGTCATAAGGTCCCCCTTCCAAGCGGCCGATACTGGCGCAAGAATAAAGAAGAGCCACGATGACAACCAAACTTGCCAACCGTTGCATCCAACTATTTTTCTTCTTATGGTATTCATTGTCTAACATGTTGCAAAAATATAAGTTATCTTGTAAATAGGCATAAGCTTTTCGGCTTTTTATTCAAAAAAACATTCTTTTAGCTGTAATGATATATAAAACATAGTTAAAAAACTTCCATGTATACACCTTATATAATTGGAAAAGAATAATTTTGCAGGCAAAACTGAATGAACGGATTCAGTTTTGCCTATTATCTTATCATCTAATCGAAAGCAAAACACACCCGAATAAATGCAAAATAATATAGAGATTTAAATATTTAGTATGAAGAGTAGATTAGTTTTATTGTCGTACTGTATCGCACTGCTCAGCAGTTGCGGACAGAGCAACCAAAGCACAGGCAAAGCGCCCGAATTCGCAGTGATTCCAGTAGCCACTACCACGGCTAACCTGACCAACAGTTATCCTGCCACTATCAAAGGTAAACAAGATGTGGAAATCCGCCCGATGGTGAGCGGTTTCATCACCAAGCTCCATGTAGACGAAGGCTCTGTAGTTCGCAAAGGTCAAGTATTATTTTCGATTGACCCCGTACAATACCAGGCAGCAGTCAACTCTGCCAAAGCTGCAGTAGCCACCGCCAAAGCAGCAGTAGCCACGCAAGAATTGACTGTCAACAACAAGCGTGAACTGAACAAAAAGAACATCATCAGCAACTACGACCTACAGATGGCCGAGAATCAGCTGGCACAGGTAAAAGCACAGCTGGCACAAGCAGAGGCCGGACTGACCAATGCCAACAACAATCTTTCTTATACCAGCGTTACCAGCCCCAGCGATGGTGTAGTAGGCTCCATTCCCTACCGTATCGGTAGTCTGGTAAGCCCATCAGTAGCCAAGCCGCTGACCACCGTAGCCGATATTTCTGAGATGTATGCCTATTTCTCCATGACCGAGCGTGAACTGCTGAATCAGATTCGCGAAGGCGGCAGCATCCGCGAAATTCTGGCCAAGATGCCCGATGTACAGTTACAACTCATCGACGGAACCATGTATCCCGACAGCGGTCGTGTAGAAACTATCAGCGGAGTGATAGACCAAAGCACAGGCTCTGTTACCATGCGTGCCCTCTTCCCTAATCCCAACAACATTTTGCGAAGCGGAAGCACAGGAAATGTGGTATTCCACAACCCTCTGCACAACATCATTATGATTCCTCAATCAGCTACTGTAGAAATCCAAGACAAGAAATTTGTCTTTGTGCTTCAGCCGGACAATACAGTAAAGAATACCGAAATCAACGTATTTACCTTGGATGACGGTAAGTTCTATTACGTTACAGCAGGCTTGAAGGCAGGCGAAAAGATTGTGATAGAAGGTGTGCAAAACCTGAAAGACGGACAAACCATTGCCCCCATCACCACAGCAGAGAAAGAAGCCGAATATCAGAAAGCCCTAAAAGACCAAAAAGAGGGTAATTTCCAAACGGCATTTAATTAACGTTTCACCCCTTAGCCTTGCTATGAGCTGAGCTATGCTTTACTTAAATAAAAGCTATGCTTCTCTGCATGCAAAGCTAAACATTCATCATTAATCTTTATAATAACATGAAATTAGATACTTTCATTACCCGTCCGGTACTCTCCACGGTGATCTCTATCTTGATGGTCATTCTGGGATGTATTGGTTTGGCCACCTTGCCGGTGACTCAATATCCGGACATTGCACCTCCTACCGTATCGGTACGCGCCACTTATCAGGGTGCCAACGCCCAAACGGTACTGAACTCGGTCATCGCACCGCTCGAAGACCAGATCAACGGTGTGGAAAACATGATGTACATGAGTTCTACAGCCGCCAATAACGGTTCGGCTTCTATTGATATTTACTTTAAGCAGGGAACCGACCCCGACATGGCTGCCGTAAACGTGCAGAACCGTGTCTCCATGGCGCAAGGTCTGCTGCCTGCCGAAGTAACCCGCGTAGGTGTGACCACACAGAAACGCCAGACTTCTATGTTGATGATCTTCTCTATCTATGATGAAAAAGACCAGTACAACATTGAGTTTCTGGAGAACTATGCCAACATCAACCTGGTGCCCGAAGTGAAACGTGTAAACGGAGTGGGCGATGCCATGGTGCTGGGACAGGACTACTCCATGCGTATATGGCTGAAACCCGACGTAATGGCTCAGTACAAACTGGTGCCCAGCGACATAGCCGGCGTATTGGCCGAGCAAAACATCGAAGCTGCTCCGGGACAGTTTGGTGAACGAGGCAATCAGAATTTTCAGTATACCATCCGCTACAAAGGACGCTTGCAGACGGTAGAAGAATTTGAAAACATCGTGGTAAAAGCCCTGCCCGATGGCCAACTGTTGCGCCTGAAAGACGTAGCAACCATGGAATTAGGACGTCTGTCCTACAGCTTCAACAATACGGTAAACGGTCATAAATCCGTAACCTGTATTGTATATCAGATGGCAGGAACCAACGCTACCCAGACCATCATGGACTTGGAAAAAGTATTGGCCAAAGCATCAGAGACCCTGCCCGCCGGCATGAAAATAGATATTGCACAAAGTGCCAACGACTTCCTTTTCGCCTCTATCCACGAGGTAATAAAGACACTGATTGAAGCCTTCATCCTGGTGTTCATCGTGGTGTATATCTTCCTGCAGGATATGCGTTCCACTTTAATTCCTTCCATTGCCATTCCGGTGGCTTTGATTGCTACTTTCTTTGCCCTACAGCTCATCGGATTCAGTATCAACCTGCTCACCCTGTCGGCCATGGTGCTAGCCATTGCCATCGTAGTGGACGATGCCATTGTGGTGGTGGAAGGTGTACATGCCAAGCTCGATCAAGGATACAAATCGCCTAAGCTGGCTTCCATTGATGCCATGCACGAACTGGGAGGTGCCATCGTATCCATCACCTTGGTAATGATGTCTGTATTCGTGCCCGTGAGCTTCATGGGCGGAACAGCCGGTACTTTCTATCGCCAATTCGGTCTGACCATGGCCATCGCCATCGGTTTCTCTGCTTTGAACGCCTTGACACTGAGCCCTGCCCTGTGTGCCATCTTCCTGAAGCCCCACGGCAGCCATGCTCCGCTGAAGGAACGCATGAAAGAAGCCGGTAAAGCAGCCCGCGGCATCATGCTGCAGCGCTACATCCAATCCGTAGGCAAAATCATGCGTCCTAACATCACCTTAATTTTCACAACCATTGCCATCATCGGCATGGTGCTGGGTATGTTCAGTTTCGAAAAGCACCCGATACTGACTATCGTATTCAGTGTAATCAGTATCTTGGCCGTGGCCGGTATGACTACCGATCGCTTCAAGAATACATTCAATGATACATATGACCGCATCCTAGTCAAATATAAGAAACATGTACTGAGGTTCATCCAGCGCAAGTGGGTGACCGGAGGCATCGTGGCCGGCTCTATCGCCCTGCTGGTATTCTTCATGAATACCACCCCCACCGGTATGGTGCCCAACGAAGACACCGGTACCATCATGGGTGTGGTAACCCTGCCTCCTGGCACTTCTCAAGAACGTTCTATGGAGATTTTGAACCGTGTAGACAGCCTAGTGGCTGCCGACCCTGCAGTAGAATCACGCACCGTAATTTCAGGTTTCTCATTCATCGGCGGACAAGGACCTTCCTACGGTTCACTCATCATCAAACTGAAAAACTGGGAAGAACGCAGCACCCTGCAGAACTCCAACATGGTGGTAGCCACCCTCTATATGCGTGCAAAGAAAGTCATCAAAGAAGCCCAGGTACTATTCTTTGCTCCACCGATGATTCCGGGTTATTCAGCTTCCAGCGACATCGAGCTTAATATGCAGGATAAAACCGGTGGCGACCTCAACCACTTCTTCGATGTGGTGAACAACTATATGGCCGCCCTGCAGCAACGTCCGGAAATCAACTCCGCACAAACCAGTTTCAATCCGAACTTCCCGCAATACATGCTCGATATTGATGCGGCAGCCTGCAAGAAAGCCGGTCTTAGCCCCAGCGATATTCTCAGCACCATGCAGGGATATTTCGGCGGTCTGTATGCCTCCAACTTCAACAGTTTCGGTAAGATGTACCGTGTCATGATACAAGCTGACCCCAGTGCCACCAAGAACCTGGAATCGCTGGCCCGCATCAAGGTGCGCAACGGCAGTGAAATGGCTCCGATTACCCAGTTCGTATCTATCAAGAAGATTTACGGTCCCGACATCATCAGCCGTTTCAACCTCTACACCTCTATGAAAGTGATGGTAGCTCCTGCCAGCGGATATACCTCTGGACAAGCCCTGGCCGCCATCGCAGAAGTGGCCAAAGAAAACCTTCCTGCCGGCTATGGCTATGAATTAGGAGGTATGGCACGTGAAGAAGCAGAAACCAGCGGCAGCACCACCGGCTTGATTTTCGTACTCTGCTTCGTATTCGTATACCTGCTGCTGAGTGCCCAATACGAAAGCTACATTCTGCCGCTTTCCGTATTGCTGTCCATCCCCTTCGGTTTGCTGGGTAGCTTCCTCTTCGTCAACGGAATGAGTGCTTTGGGCAGCATACCGGCCCTGAAGATGATTCTCGGTTCCATGTCGAACGACATCTATATGCAGATTGCCCTCATCATGTTGATGGGTCTGTTGGCCAAGAATGCCATCTTGATTGTAGAGTTTGCCCTAGACCGCCGCAAGATGGGTATGAGCATCACTTGGGCAGCCGTATTGGGTGCCGGAGCCCGTCTCCGCCCTATTCTGATGACCTCTCTGGCCATGGTAGTAGGTTTGCTTCCGTTGATGATGGCATCCGGTGCCGGTGCCAACGGTAACCGTACGCTGGGTACTTCGGCCATCGGCGGTATGTTGGTCGGCATGATCCTGCAAATCTTCATCGTACCTGCCCTGTTCGTAGCCTTCCAATACTTGCAAGAGAAGGTTAAACCGATGGAATGGGAAGATGTAGACAACTCAGATGCCGAACCGGAAATAGAACAGTACACCAAATAAATGAAAGAAGAAAGCATGAAAAAACAACTGATAACACTGATGTGTGCAGCCGCTCTGCTGAGCAGCTGCCACATCTACAAGGCATACGACAGACCGGCAGACATTACCACTGACAGTCTGTATCGCGATACCGTATCTCACGGCCATACATTGCCCGCCGATACCGCCAATTTTGGCAACCTGGCATGGCAGGAAGTCTTCACCGACGCCCATCTGCAGACACTGATAGAGAAAGCCTTGACTCAGAGTCCGGATATGCGTACGGCTGCTCTTAAAGTTAAGGAAGCCAAGGCGGCACTGACCAGTGCTAAACTGGCTTATCTGCCTTCGCTGACCCTTTCACCGCAAGGCGTGGTAAGCAGTTGGGATAAAGGAAAAGCCACACAAACCTATTCACTGCCGGTGAATGCTAGTTGGCAAATTGATTTGTTCGGACAGATTCTGAATCCCAAACGTCAGGCCAAAGCTGCCTTGGAACAAGTAAAAGCCTATGAACAAAATGCCCGCGTACAGTTGATAGCCAATACGGCCAACTTGTATTACACCCTGCTGATGCTAGACCGCCAACTTCAGATTTCGGAAGAAACCGCTGAGATTCTGAAAAAGAATGCCGAAACAGTAGAAGCCATGAAAGAAGCAGGCTTCTATGGCACTACCCAAGCGGCCGTAGAGCAAAGCAAAGCGGCCTATGCACAAGTACAGGCTTCCCTGCCCGACCTCCGCGCCAATATCCGGGAAGTAGAGAATACTCTCTGTCTGCTTTTAGGCGAAACGGCTCACCGCATCGAACGCGGACGACTGGAAGAGCAACAGCTACCCACTGAATTTTCTGTAGGCCTGCCGTTGCAGTTGCTTTCCAACCGTCCGGATGTACGGGCTGCCGAACAAGCATTGGCATCGGCATACTATAACACCAATACTGCCCGTGCCAACTTCTATCCGCGCATCATGCTCTCAGGATCGGCCGGATGGACGAATAGTGCCGGAGCAGCCATCGTGAATCCGGGCAAGTTGCTGGCCAGTGCCGTAGCCTCGCTCACACAGCCTCTCTTCCAAAACGGAGCCAACATTGCCCGTCTGAAGATAGCCAAGGCACAGCAGGAAGAAGCCAAAATACAGTTTGAGCAAGCACTGCTGAATGCCGGCAATGAAGTGAGCAATGCACTTTACAGTTACCAAGCCTGCAAGGAGAAAGCAGAAGCTAGAGCCACTCAAGTGACTTCTGCTCAAAATGCAGCCGAATACTCCAAAGAGTTATTTAATTTAGGCAATTCTACCTACTTGGAAGTACTCTCTGCCCAGCAGGCTTATCTCAGTGCCCAACTTTCAGAAATAACCGATACCTTCAGTCAAATGCAGGCCGTTATCAGTCTGTACCAGGCCTTAGGAGGCGGACAACAAGAATAACTTTTAAACCAGTGCCCTATACCAACAAGAAGAGAGTGTACCACAATACACTCTCTTCTTGTTTTAGATACAAGCCAAAGCCCGCCGACGATGTTTTGCCAAGCATCCTGCCCCACCCCCCGGATGCACAGATTTCACCTACTCAAAAAAATTAAATGAAGAATCATGAGTTATTTTCCGCAAGATTGCTTAAATTTGCCTATGGCTGATACAGAAAGCCACACAAAAAGAAGATTTAAACTAAAATAATATCATTATGATTAGTCCCTTAGCTTACGTAGATTCTGCCGCCAAGATCGGTAAGAATGTAACCATCCAACCTTTCGCCTACATCGAAGGAGATGTGGAAATTGGAGATGACTGTATCATCATGGCGCATGCCAGTGTTCTGAACGGCACACGCATGGGAAAAGGTAACAAAGTACACCAAGGTGCCGTTTTGGGGTCCGAACCACAAGATTTTCATTATACCGGAGAAAAAAGTCTCCTGATTATCGGTGACTGCAATGATATCCGCGAAAATGTAGTTATCAGCCGGGCCACCCACGGCGGTCAAGCCTCACGCATAGGAAATGACAACTTCTTGATGGATGGAGTTCACCTCTGCCACGACGTGCGAATAGGGAACCACTGCGTATTAGGTATCAAAACCACCGTAGCCGGTGAATGTATCATAGATGACTGTAGCATCCTAAGCAGTAATGTCATCTTACACCAGAACTGCCACATCGGACACTGGACACTCGTCCAGTCGGGATGCCGTCTATCCAAAGACGTTCCTCCCTATGTTATCATGTCGGGTAATCCGGCTGAATACCACGGTATAAATGCTGTAGTACTGAAAAGTAAGAGTCAAGTAACCGACCGCATTCTCCGCCACATCGTCAATGCCTACCGCCTCATCTATCAAGGCAATTTCAGCATACAAGATGCCCTGCAAAAGATAGAAGACCAGGTGCCGATGAGTGAAGAAATCCATCACATCATCAACTTTGTAAGAGATTCCAAAGGCATCGTGAAATAAACACTGCAAAGTTTATCTATAAAACAAAAAAGCGATATAATCAGCCAAATCTCTCTTTTTTTATGAGATTTGGCTGATTATATCGCTTTTTTGAAACAGAATACGAGCCCATCTCCTGCGAAACAGCCCTGCATCTGAGCCCGAACAGTTCCGTAGCTTTCCCACGTACAAGTACCTCTGCACGGAGATAGTACGGTTTTTATACGGAGCAGCAGCGGCTGAGAATATCACAAAGGGGGCATTGCGCAAAGACGGACAAGCTACCCTGCCATTGCCTTCGGCGTGGAAGAAGGAAGAACTGGTGGCATATCTGGGGTTCTACGACCCGGCATCCGGAAGGGTGTCCAACAGTCTCTTCCTGACGGTCGGCGAAACGGTCTGATGATTTTCGTCATTTGAATTATAATTTGTATATTCGCAATATGAAATACTTACTCGTATGAATGACCTGTATCAACAACCCCGGCGCAAGCGCATTCCGTATGGAATGATGAATTTTGCGGATGTCCGCAAAGACAATTGTTACTTCGTGGACAAGACCACCTTCATCCCTGAATTGGAGGCTGCCAACAAGTTCTTTTTCTTTATCCGCCCGCGCAGGTTCGGCAAGAGCCTGACGCTGACCATGCTGCAACATTACTATGATGTGCTGGACAAGGATAATTTCGAGAAATGGTACGGCGGACTGTATATCGGTGAGCATCCCACACCGGAACGGAACTCCTACCTGGTCATCAGCCTGGACTTTGCGGAAATATTGGCCGGCATAGACGAGTACCGCTCTTCGCTGGATGCCTACTGCGACATCAAGCTGACTTCTTTCTGCCGTCGGTATGCAGCCTATCTTCCGGCAGGCATGGTGGAAGAACTGAAGTTGAGAGAAGGTGCGGTGGAACAACTGAGTTACCTGATTACACGCTGTGCGGAATACGATTTAAGCATTTACCTGTTCATTGACGAGTACGACCACTTCACCAACAAGATTCTGGCAGATTCGGCCTGTCTGGACAACTACAAGAACGAGACGCACGGCACAGGCTATCTGCGCAGCTTCTTCGATACGGTAAAGGCGGGAACAAAGACCTCCATCAAAAGAGTGTTCGTCACAGGAGTCAGCCCAGTGACCATGGACGACCTGACCAGCGGATTCAACATCGGTACGAACTACAGCCTGGCACCGGAATTCAACGAACTGGTGGGATTCACCGAAACGGACGTGCGGGCCATGCTGGACTATTATGCTACCACCTGCGAGTTTCACCATACCACAGACCAACTGATAGAAATCATGAAACCCTGGTACGACAACTATTGCTTTGCCAAACAAAGCTATGGGCACACCACCATGTACAACAGCAACATGGTGTTGTATTTTGTAGACAACTACATCCGTAACGGGGGCGATGTACCCGACTACATGATAGAGGAGAACATACGGGTGGATTACAACAAGCTGAAGATGCTGATTCGCAAGGATAAGGAGTTTGCACACGATGCCTCCATCATACAGACCATCGTGCAGCAGGGCTTTATTACGGGAGAACTGAAGACGGGATTCCCGGCGGAACAGATTACCCACCCCGACAATTTCATCAGCCTGCTGTATTACTTCGGGATGCTGACCATAGACGGAACGTACCGTGGCAAGACAAAACTGAGCATCCCCAACCAGGTGGTAAGCGAACAGCTCTACAAATATCTGCTGGACACCTACGGTGAGAACGACCTGCACTATGACAGCTACAAGATGGGAAATCTGGATGCCGACTTGGCCTACGACGGAAATTTCAGAAAATATTTCGACTACATTGCCGAATGCCTGAAGACCTATTCCTCGCAGCGCGACAAGCAGAAAGGAGAGGCCTTTGTTCATGGCTTTACGCTGGCACTGACCTCGCTGAACTCCTATTACCGACCGGTGTCCGAGCTGGATAATCAGGAGGGCTACGCCGATATTTTCCTGCTTCCGCTGCTGGACATCTACAAGGATATGCAACACAGCTACATCATCGAACTGAAATATGCCAAGAGCAGCGAACCGGAAACCCGCGTGGAGGAGCTGCGACAAAAAGCCGTCGCACAAGCCAACCGCTATGCGGACACGGAGGTGGTGCAGCGACACATCGGGCACACCCGTCTGCACAAGGTAGTGGTGGTATACCATGGCACGGAGATGGCAGTGTGTGAAGAAATAACCGACTGAAGAATAGCCCTATGAATGAAGATACCCTACGCTTTATCCGTGAGCATCGCACTGAGGATGTACGCACCTTAGCGCTGCGGTCACAGGCGCATACCCATGTGGATATGCCTACAGCCCTTACACAGATAGCCGGCTGGCAGCAGGCGCGAGAGAAGATACCTTCCTGGGCAGCTACAGAGGGCATAGTTTATCCGCCGCACCTGTCGCTGGAGCAGTGTTCCTCGGAAGTGACTGCACGCTACAAGACGGAAATTGTGCGACAGACTTCTACCGGCACACTGACCGACCTGACGGGCGGATTCGGTGTGGATTGTTCGTTTTTGGCTACCTGCTTCCGGCAGGCTACCTACGTGGAAAGACAGGAAGTGCTGTGTGAGGCGGCCCGCTGTAATTTTCCGCTGTTGGGACTTCCTCACATAACGGTACGCCAAGCCGATGGTGTGGAATACCTGAAGGCAATGAACCCGGTAGACTGGATTTTTATAGACCCTGCCCGACGCGACGGCCATGGAGGCAAGACGGTGGCTATAGCCGACTGCGAACCGGATGTATCGGCCTTGGAATCGCTGCTGCTGGAAAAAGCTTCACAGGTATTGATTAAACTGTCGCCCATGCTCGACCAGACATTGGCGCTGCACACCCTGCGCCATGTGAAAGAGGCGCATATCGTATCGGTCAACAATGATTGCAAAGAACTGCTGCTGGTGCTGAGGCGGGGAACATCCATCGCTCCCGATGAAGTGCCGGTGCATTGCATCAACCTGCTGCCGCAAAAAGCCACGCAACAGCAACTGACGTTCTGCAAAGCACACGAAAAGGAAGGAACAATGCACTTCACCGACGCAGTGAAGAACTATCTTTATGAGCCCAATGTATCGATACTGAAAGGAGGGGCTTTCTCTACTCTTTGTCAAAAATTCCCCGTAGAGAAACTGCATCCCAACAGCCACCTCTATACATCCGACCAACACCTGCCAGACTTCCCCGGCAGACGATTTGCGGTGACCGGTTACTGTAGCCTCAACAAAAAGGAAGTGAAGTTGCTGCTGGGAGGAATCACGCAGGCCAACTTGACCATACGCAATTTCCCCGCCTCAGTGGCCGAACTGCGTAAACGGCTGAAGTTAAGCGAGGGGGGCGATAAATACCTCTTTGCCACTACCCTGCACAACGAACAAAAGGTACTGATTATATGCCAAAGCAACCCTTTCTGATACAGAAGAGATGTATCACTTCCGCTGCATGAAATAACGCCGTTCGGCTTCCGGCAGTTTCTCAATGGAATAGCGCAGCATGGTGCGGGGCATCACGGTGCTGTGCTTTTCCAAAAACTGTAACAGCAAGTCTTTATTCCGCTTCCCCATTTCACGCAACATCCAACCTACCGCCTTGTGCATTAAATCGTGCCGATGGGTAAGCAGTCGTTCGGCCAGTGCCAGAATGTCGGTAAAATCTCCTTTACGGATAAGGGCCAAGGTGGCCACCACCGCTATACGCTGGTTCCACAACCAAGTGCTATCGGCTAGTGTATAGAGATCTGTTCTAGGCTGATGCACCAGATACTCCCCTACAATGGCCGGTGCCGTAAGGTCTACCAAATCCCAATTGTTGATGCGGTCGGTATGTGCCAGATAAAAATCATAAATCACCTTCCGTTGACAGTCATCCCCCTTCTTGAACTGTTCTACCAATATCAATAACGCACACATTCTACACTCATGCCAAGGACTTTGCAACAGCTGCTCTACATCGGCCAACGGAGCCTCTTTATATTGTCGGGCCACACGGCGGATAAAGGGCACCATCACCCCCAGAAAACAGTCGCCCTCACCATATTGCCCTTTACCAGTCTTGAAAAAACGAGGCAGAAAATCCCTCTTCACCGGGTCTGCACAAGCCTCTAATGCCTGCTGTATCTCCTGAACTAAAAGCTGCATCTGTTTGCTGTCTACTTCCATACAAATCTACTTTAGAGATGAATAATGACACAAAAATACAGACTTTTCTCTGTCTGTTGAGGCATAAATCGAGATTTATAGCTAAATTTGCATCCAAAAGTGTTCATAACAAAAGAGATAGATACATAACTATGGAAAAGAATTTCAAACGAACCACTGTAACTTCGGCTCTGCCCTATGCCAACGGCCCTGTACATATCGGACATTTGGCTGGAGTATACGTACCTGCCGATATCTATGTCCGTTACCTCCGGCTGAAAAAAGAAGATGTCATCTTTATCGGAGGCTCTGACGAACACGGAGTACCCATCACCATCCGTGCCAAGAAAGAAGGTATCACCCCGCAAGATGTGGTAGACCGCTATCATACACTAATTAAAAAATCATTCGAAGAATTCGGCATTTCATTCGATGTATACAGCCGTACTTCTTCGGAAACTCATCATGCCACAGCTTCTGAGTTCTTCCGCAAACTCTATGATAAGGGAGAATTCATCGAGAAGACTAGCATGCAATATTACGACGAGGAAGCCAAACAATTTCTGGCCGACCGATACATCACCGGTGAATGTCCGCACTGCCACGCAGAAGGAGCCTATGGTGACCAATGCGAGAAATGTGGTACCAGCCTCAGCCCGGAAGAACTGATCAATCCGAAGAGTGCTATCAGCGGCAGCCAGCCGGTGATGCGTGAGACGAAACACTGGTATTTGCCCCTCGACAAACACGAAGCCTGGCTGCGCCAATGGATTCTGGAAGACCACAAGGAATGGCGTCCCAATGTATACGGACAGTGCAAGAGCTGGCTCGATATGGGATTGCAGCCGCGTGCCGTGAGCCGTGACCTGGATTGGGGTATTCCGGTTCCGGTGGAAGGTGCAGACGGCAAGGTGCTGTATGTATGGTTCGATGCACCCATCGGCTACATCAGCAACACCAAAGAACTGCTGCCCGACTCTTGGGAAAAATGGTGGAAAGACCCTGAAACACGCCTGATACACTTCATCGGCAAGGACAATATCGTGTTCCACTGCATCGTGTTCCCGGCTATGCTGAAAGCGGAAGGAAGCTACATCTTGCCCGACAATGTGCCGAGCAATGAATTCCTGAACCTGGAAGGCGACAAGATTTCTACATCGCGCAACTGGGCCGTGTGGCTGCACGAATACCTGGCCGACTTCCCCGGCAAACAGGATGTATTGCGCTATGTGCTGACAGCCAATGCTCCGGAAACCAAAGACAACGACTTTACCTGGAAAGATTTCCAGGCTCGCAACAACAATGAGCTGGTGGCTGTATATGGCAACTTCGTGAACCGTGCCCTGCAGCTTACCAAGAAATACTTCAACGGCGAAGTACCTGCCTGCGGCGAACTGACCGATTACGACCGGGAGACACTGAAGGAATTTGCCGACGTGAAAGGGGAAGTGGAAAAGCTGCTTGACATCTTCAAATTCCGCGACGCACAGAAAGAGGCCATGAACCTGGCCCGCATCGGCAACAAATACCTGGCAGATACAGAACCGTGGAAACTGGCCAAAACGGATATGGGACGGGTGGCTACCATCCTGAACATCTCTCTGCAACTGGTGGCTAATCTGGCTATTGCCTTCGAACCGTTCTTGCCCTTCAGCAGCGAAAAACTGCGCAAGATGCTGAACATGGAAAACTTTGATTGGAACGAATTAGGACATACTGACCTGCTGGCAGCCGGACACCAATTAGGCGAACCGGAACTGCTGTTCCAAAAAATAGAAGATGACGCTATCCAGGCACAGATGGACCGTCTGGCCGACATCAAAAAAGCCAATGAAGCGGCCAACTACAAAGCTAATCCGGTAAAACCTACCGTATCGTTCGAAGATTTCGAAAAGTTGGATATCCGCGTAGGTACGGTGCTGGAGTGTGAGGCTGTGCCCAAAATGAAAAAACTACTGAAATTCAAGATTGCCGACGGACTGGAAAACCGTACCATCGTAAGCGGCATTGCCCAACATTACAAACCGGAAGATTTGGTAGGAAAGCAGGTGTTGTTTATCGCCAACTTTGCACCCCGCCAATTCAAGAACGGACTGGTGAGCGAAGGCATGATTCTTTCTGCCGAAAACTACGACGGCTCACTGGCCGTAACCTCTGTACTGAACGAGGTAAAACCCGGCAGTGAAGTAAAATAAATTCATAACAAGTGCTTAGTGTTTAGCGATTAGCGCTGTTGTATGGGGTTCCATAGACGGCCTACTAATCACTAAACACTATTCATTTATTATAGCACCAGTATCCATGAGTGAAGTATCTCTAAAAGAAAAGACAGCCAAAGGACTGCTTTGGGGCGGATTCAGCAACGGCATCCAACAACTCCTGAATCTGTTCTTCGGCATTTTCCTGGCACGCCTGCTAACTCCTGATGATTATGGAATGGTGGGTATGCTAACCATTTTTTCCACCTTGGCAGGCACCCTGCAGGAAAGCGGATTTACCGCTGCACTGGCCAATAAGAGACACATCACCCACGATGACTATAACGCCGTATTCTGGTATAGCTTGTTTATGGGAATTACCCTCTATTCCCTGTTGTTTTTCAGTGCTCCATTCATCGCACGGTTCTACCACCAGCCCCAACTGGTACCCTTGGCCCGGTATGTGTTTCTAGGTTTTCTGATTTCCTGCACCGCCACTGCCCACCATGCCTACCTCTTCCGCAACCTGATGGTGAAACAAAAAACGCAGGCACAGGTTCCAGCTCTGCTGTTGTCGGGCATAGTAGGCGTAGCAATGGCCTATCACGGTATGTCGTACTGGGGTATTGCCACCCAAAGTCTGGTATTCATAGCCACAGTCAACCTGTCTTTCTGGTACTATTCACCCTGGCGACCCACATTGCCCAAAAACTTCCGCCCGCTGAAAGAAATGTTTGGATTCAGTAATAAAATACTGATAACCAATATATTTATACAAATGAACAACAACCTGCTTTCGGCTCTGATGGGACGTTTTTTCCCGGCATCAGAGGTGGGTTATTATACCCAATCGAACAAATGGAACACCATGGGACACTCCCTGGTGAGCGGCACCCTTACCAGTGTAGCGCAACCCGTATTGGCCGAAGTAGCCTCGCAGCCACAGAGACAATTACACGTGCTGCGCAAAATGCTGCGCTTCACTGCATTTCTGGCTTTCCCCACCATGCTGGGACTGGCACTGATCAGCCACGAACTGATACTGATTACCATAACCGATAAATGGCTGCCTTGTGTACCTATCCTGCAGGCTCTCTGCATGTGGGGTGCCGTCGTACCCATCAATACCTTGTTTTCAAATTTGCTCATCAGCAAAGGGAAATCCAATATCTATATGTGGAACGTAATATTTCTCAACCTCACGCAGCTTGGCCTCATCCTGCTTAGCTACCCTTATGGCATACAGAGTATGATACAAGGCATTGTCTGCCTGAATATCGGCTGGCTGTTCGTCTGGCAGTATTTTGTATGGAAAGAAATCCGTCTGTCCCTTTGGTACACGCTGAAAGACATTCTTCCCTTTGCCTTGATTACCGTTTTCTGCCTAAGCGCCACCTGGATAGTAACCCATGAAATAAATAATATCTACCTGCGCCTTTTTGCCAAAATCTTTACGGCCAGCATCTTGTATATCCTATGGATGTGGGGCACAAAATCAGTTATTTTCAAGGAAATTCTGCAATTTATTCTTCCTAAATCAGGCTTAGTAAAAAAATAAATTATTCCATGAACTCATTCAGTGTCATTATCCCATTATACAACGGCAGCGCTTACATAGAACGAGCCATTCAATCCATACTCAGGCAGACTCTCTTACCGACCGAAATACTGGTCATAGACGATGGCTCTACCGACGATGGACCTACCCTGGTAGAGCAACAAGCATATCCGCTGGTACGCCTGATAAGGCAGCGCAATGCAGGCGTTTCGGCAGCCCGAAACAAAGGAATGACAGAATCGAGAGCAGATTTTCTGACTTTTCTCGATGCCGACGATGTATGGGAAAAAGACCACCTGGAAATCCTTTCCACACTCATCGACAAATACCCGCAATGCGGCATATACGGTACATCGTATTACCTGTGTAAGCCGGGAAATACACCCACCCTGCCCCAATTACCGGCCCCCTACAGTTTCAGTGGAGAAGACGGTGTGATGGACAATTACTTTGTGTTGTCGTCGGGCATTAATCCCCCGCTTCACATGAGTTCTTTCTGCGTACGCAAGGAACACCTGATGGCTATCAGAGGTTTTCCGGTAGGCATCCCCGCCGGAGAAGACAGCATTACCCTAGCCCGTCTGTATGCCCGTTGTGAGATAGCCTACTCTTGCCGGCCTACTTCTATCTATTACCTCTATCCGATGGAAGGAAAAAAGCCACGTCCCAGCCTTTGGTACACACCGGTAGACGCACAGTTCGATGCCCTGCTGCAAGAAGCCAAACACCGGAAAGGCGTGCGCCGCTATGTGTCTTCCTGGCACAAAGGACGCATGGCAGGAGCCCTGCTTAGCGGACAATATAAGCTGGCTCTGCGGGAATTTTGGATAGCATTCACCCTGTTTCCCTGGCAGAAAAAATTATATACTGCACTGCTGGCTGCCCTTTATGCACGCCATACCCGGCGCAGTCTGTATGAAATTAATCAATCTCACCGTAAACCCAAAAATCTATGAGCCGCATAGCCTACATCATATCCGCCTATAAAGATGCCCCACACTTGGCACGCCTGGTAAATGCCTTGAACGAAGATGCCGACTTCTACCTGCACGTAGACCTCAACGCAGATATTCGTCCTTTCGAGAAAATGCTGGCCGGAAAAGTAGTTTTTGTTCGCCGTCACCGTATCAGCTGGGGTGGATGGCAACAAGTGGAATATCAAAAGGAACTGTTGGGAGCCGTAATCCGCAGCGGAGTGGACTACGGCCATATCGTATGCCTCAGCGGGCAAGATTATCCGCTATGGAGCAACGCTGAAATCCACCGCTACCTAGATGCCCACCGTGATACCGAATTTATCATGGGCATGAACCTGAGCCGGTCGGCCAATACGGCGCAGACCAGCAAAATAAGATGCTATCACTTCTTTAGAGACCTGCCTTGGAAAAACCAGTGGTTGAAAAACAAGATAATCGTAGCAGCACGCACCTTAATGAAAGGTTTACCTTTCAGAAAGAAAGTCACTACACGCATTGCCGGACGACGAGCAGAGGTATATTTCGGCTCCGACTATTGGGCCATCACGCTGCCCTGTGCACGCTATGTATATCAGCAGCTATGCACCGAGCACGAGGCCATCCGGTATTTCAAGACCAGTTTTGTACCCAGCGAACTCTGCATACAAACCTTGGTATTCAATTCGCCCTATGCTGCACATGCCCTGACATACACCAATGAATACCAAGGCCTAAAGGCCTTAACCCCCCTGCACTACATTGTCTATGACCAAGCGATTCAAATCATGACAGAGAAAGATTTTCCGGCACTGATGCAGTCGTCAAAAATGTTTTGCAGAAAAACTGTAAGCGGCTTGTCCGACACCTTGATACACCAATTGGAACAAAGAAGAAAAGAGAAGCCATCTCCTGTAATTCACCCTTAATACCTGTTGATATGATGCAAACATATGCCCCTATTTTACTGTTTACCTACAATCGGCCGATTCATACCCGGCAACTTATCGACAGTCTGCTGACCAATCAGGAAGCAGCCGACAGCATACTCTATGTATACTCGGATGCAGCCAGACAAGCCACCGAGCAAGAGGCGGTAGACCAAGTGCGGAACTACCTGCACAGCTTGAGCGGTTTTAAAGAAATACACCTCATAGAAAGAATGGAAAACTGGGGATTGGCACGCAACATTATTGACGGCGTAACCACACAAATCAACCGCTACGGAAGAGTGATTGTATTGGAAGACGATCTTCTAGTAGCTCCCTATTTCCTGCGCTTCATGAATGAGGCACTGGAGACATATGCGGAAGAGCCAAGAGTGGGACACATCCAGGCCTGTGACTTTACCAAAGACCCCAACCTGCCAGATACCTTCCTCATAAAATGGACCGGAAGCTGGGGATGGGCCACCTGGGCCAGAGCCTGGAAACAATTTAATCCGGACGGCAAAGCACTGCTACAGGAACTGAAAAAGAGAAAACTGACCCGATACTTCGACTTCAATGGCAATTACCGCTTTACACGTATGCTGCGCCGACAAACCGAAGGAAAAAACAATTCCTGGGCCATTCGCTGGAATGCCAGCCTATTCCTGGCTGATATACTATCGCTCAATACCGGCCGCTCACTGGTGCAAAACAACGGATTCGACGGTAGCGGTACCCACTGTGGACAAGACCCGCTCTATGAATCGGACCTGTGGCTGAAACCACTCCCCGTAGTTCCCATCAGTCCTGTAACAGAGAATCAGGAAGCACGCAACATCCTGGCACGCTATTACCACCACACCAGTGGCTTCCGGGCCAAGGTGGTCCGCAGGCTGAAACGCCTGCTAAAAGGAGATTTTGGCAAGTGAAAGCAAAGCGTTATTCAACGAAAACCACTACTTTTGCAAACAAGAAACATAAAACAATGAGAGTCCTACTAATCAATACATCCGAACGCATCGGCGGAGCAGCCATAGCGGCCAGCCGACTGATGGAAACCCTCAAGAATCACGGCATCAAAGCCAAATTACTGGTACGTGACAAGCAGACGGAACAGATAACAGTGGTAGCCTTAAAGCGCAACTGGACACTAATAGCCAAATTTGTATGGGAACGCTTTATCATCTGGAAAGCTAACCACTTTCAGAAAAAAAACATCTTCGCCGTAGACATTGCCAATACAGGAAACGACATCACTACCCTACCTGAATTCCAACAGGCCGATATTATCCACCTGCATTGGATTAATCAAGGCATGCTTTCCTTAAAAAATTTGGAAAAGATTCTCACTTCAGGAAAGCCCGTAGTATGGACCATGCACGATATGTGGCCCTGTACAGGAATTTGCCACCATGCTCGTACATGCGATTATTACCAGACCGAATGCCACAACTGCCCATACATTCATAACGGGGAAAAACAGAAAGACTTATCATACCGGATTTTCCGGAAAAAGCAGGCTATTTATAAGAAACGCTCCATTACCTTTGTAGCCTGTAGCCATTGGTTGGAAGAAAAAGCCAAACATAGTTCTTTATTATCCGGACATTCAGTAACCTGTATACCCAACCCCATCAATACCAACCTATTCAAGCCACGCAACAAGCAGGAAGCACGCTTGCGGTGCACACTGCCTCAAGACAAAAAACTGATGCTCTTTGGGTCGGTAAAAATCACAGATAAGCGCAAAGGTATCGACTATCTGGTAGAAGCTTGCCACCTGCTGGACCAACAGCACCCTGAACTAAAAGAACAGTTGTGTGTGGTATCTTTCGGACAACAATCACAACAGCTGACTCATTTGCTGCCATTCCAAGTACTCCCGATGGATTTCATTACTGATGAACATCAATTGGTGAATATCTACAATGCTGTAGACATCTTTGTTACCCCATCGCTGGAAGAAAACCTGCCCAATACCATCATGGAGGCCATGGCTTGCGGCATACCTTGCGTAGGATTCAATGTAGGTGGCATTCCAGAAATGATAGACCACCTACACAATGGATATGTGGCACAGTATAAGTCGGCAGAAGATTTGGCCAATGGCATTTATTGGACACTGACAGATACCGACTACATCAGTCTTTCTGAAGAAGCCTATCGCAAAGCAGTTACCCATTATTCAGAACATGTCATTGCCAAGCAGTTTACCGATTTGTATAACAAACTATAAACAGTAAGACAACATGCACGCACATCTTACCCCCAAATTCAGCATCATTACGGTGACCTATAACGCAGCCGATACCATAGAAGACACCATACAGAGTGTCATCTCACAGACCTATCATCATGTGGAATACATCATTATAGACGGTGCTTCGAAAGACAATACGCTAAACATTGTCGACCGATACCGTGAACACATTACTTGTCTGGTGAGCGAACCTGACAAAGGCTTGTACGATGCCATGAACAAAGGTATGCAACTAGCTACAGGCGATTATCTGTGTTTTCTGAATGCAGGTGACAGCTTTCACGAAGACGATACCCTGCAACTGATGGTACATTCACTACGGAATACAGAGAAACTACCCGATGTACTCTACGGAGAAACCGAATTGGTAGATAGTGAAGGACATTTTGTACGCATGAGACGCTTATCTGCCCCCGAAACACTGAATTGGAAAAGTTTTCGACAAGGTATGCTGGTGTGTCATCAGGCTTTCTTTGCCCGCCGTGAACTGACCGAACCCTATGACCTGCACTACCGCTTCTCAGCAGATTTCGACTGGTGTATACGCATCATGAAAAAAGCTAATGTATTACATAATACACACCTTACTCTCATAGATTACCTGGAAGAGGGCATGACTACCCAAAACCATCAGGCATCCTTGCGCGAACGGTTCTATATTATGACCCGTCATTACGGATGGCTGAGCACCATACTGCACCATGCCTGGTTTGCCATCCGCTTACTTATTAAAAAATGACAGACAAATCTTTATCTGTCCAGCCACGGCTCAGGATTCAACTTCTCCTTTTCCTTTCTTAACTGGAAATGCAATACCGTACGTCCGTTATCCGTACCATCCGAAAAGATGGTGCCTAGCGGCTGACGAGTCTTGACCATATCGCCAGACTTTACGGAAGCCACAGACAAATTACAGTAGACCGATATATAGGCACCGTGACGCACCAGCACATTGAACAAGCCATTCAATTTAAAGACAGCAGCCACCTTTCCATCGAAAACAGCCCGTGCCTGTGCACCTGGTTTACCCTGAATATCAATACCTTTATTATCCAGTTTCACATTACGCAAGCCAGCTACTGCATACTGTCCGTAATGACTGGTTATCATATAAGGTCCAGTGATGGGCATGGGTAACCTTCCTTTATTTCCTGCAAAACTGCCCGACAATTCACGATCGGCCTTATTCATCGAAAAACTCTCTAACGGAGCAGCTTTACTTGAATGGGTTGCAGTTGCCGTTTGTACCTTTTGCTGCTTCTTACGTGCTGCAGCTTCCCGTTTGGCCTCTTCTTGAGCCCGTCTTCGTGCTTTCTCTATTTCTTGAGCTATCAAGCGGTCAATACGAGTATTCAATTCATTCGCCTCTCTCCGCTTCTTAGCTATTGCATTTTGCAATCCTTTCTGTTTTTTCTTCAAACTGTCAACCAAGGCCCGCTGCTGTTTTTCTTCCTGTTCCAGCTTGCTTTTTTCCTGTTCGCGCTCTTTCAACAGGTTCTCCTTTGCAGCCTTCACCTGTGTCAGTTCCTTTTTCTTATCCTCTACCTGCTTTTGCTTCTTCTGGATTTCCTGTCCTTGCAGACGCTGATAAGTAGCATACTCACGCACATACCGCAATCTGCGATACGTCTGAGCCAGATTTTCAGCAGAAAAAATAAACATCAGTTTCTCTTCAATAGAACGATTTTTATATAGATATTGAACAGAAGCCTCATATTTATTTTTTTTCTCCTTCAAATCACGTTGCAAACGATTCAATTGCCTCTGCAGAGCACTTAATTCCCTATCGATAGCTTCTACATCTTGATTCATCGCAACGATATATCGCTTTCTTTCTTCTATCTGACCGGTCAATGCAGCCAGTCCGTTCAGCTGACTGCCCACATCTTTCCTGGTAATGTTCAGCAATGACTCTGTTTCGGCAATCTGCTTCTGCAAATCACCACGCTTCTGTTCCAACTCTTTAATCAACTTATTAGATTGGGCAAAGAGCGGAAACAGAACAACAGAAAACAGTATACAAAGCACATAGAATCGTTTCATAAGTAGACCTTCTTCATCATTCCAACAAATCCATCAACAACTGAAGCAATTCTTCCGGCTCTACCTTACGATAACGAGATGAAAGTTGTGTAGGAGTCATCGTAAAAGATTTATCCGAAAAATCTGTCAACTCTATCCGACACTTTTCCAATTTGGAAATCCCTAAGTCCTTCCCTTCCAGTGCGCGCTTTCCTCCAGGCTGGGCAGCCTTAAACAACATCTTCTCCAAATGAGCAAAATCGGCCTTCCGCGGCAGCAGTCCTTTCAACTCTGCACGCGTCAGATGAACATAGCGCTTCCCCATACGGTCTACCAGCATTACTTCATCAGGAGTAATATCCATCCGAGCCACTTCAGTACGTAAAATCGGCATCAGGAAAGATACTTGCATACGCTCTTTGCTGCGGAGTTTCATCGTACCATGAACGGTAAACACGGCATCCTTATGCGGAATCGTCAGTTTTACTTTAGACGACAGACAAGCCGTACGAATACCGGCAGACTGCCGGGAAGACTTACACCCAGCCAATCCTACCACCAAGGCCACTACCAATAATAATCCTGTGCAATATTTATTCATTCTATTCATACTCTTTCTGATTTTAAAAGTCACTTCTCTTACTTTTCAGCAGGGATGTATTTCTTCTTTGCAATCTTCTCTTTCAAGGTAGACGATGTACTCTTCATTTCCAAAGCCTGCTTCCAATATTTCAACGCACCTTCCACATCACCACACATCGAATAAATGTCGCCGCAATGCTCCACCACTTCTGCACTTTTTTCTTCTTCGGCTTTCATGGCATTATCTATATAGATGCGAGCTTCCGAATACTTGCCTTTCACAAATAATATCCAGGCATACGTATCTAGATAGGTGGCATTTGTCGGCTCCGCCTTTACCGTTTTATAACTCATCTCTTCTGCCTTATCCAAATTTCGTTTCTCCAGCGATAGATAATAAGCATAATTATTGAGTGTACCTATATTATTCGGATTATAAATCAATGCCGAATCATAAGCAGCATAGGCCTTTTCATTTTCATGCTTGCTGTGCCAGGCATCGCCTATCATGGCATAAAAATCCGATACCACCTCCTTGTTGCTCTCAGGTGTCACCTGCTTCAAAGCCTTTTGCGCCACAGCCAGTGCATCATCCATCCGCTCTGCCTGATTATAGCCGATGGCCAGATAGTAATAAAACTCCAGTCGATCGGGATTCGATTCTACCCCAGCCTCACACAGACGAATCAACTCCTTATAATCCTCTTTACGGATAGCTTCTCCCAGCAAAGTCATTCGCGCTGCAGTATTCGTGGGATCTAGCTCCAATACAGTTTCCAATATCGGCAATGATTCCTGATTCATCTTTTTGGAAATCAAATACTGAGCATACAGCATCGGTAGAGCCGGGTCGTCAGGCTCTTGCTCCATGATACGGTCAAACAGCTGGATAATACGTATACTGTCACCTCCCTCCTGTTCATTCTGCACAATCAGTCTACGCATCACGTTCATCTTGGTCTGCGGTTCTACTTTCTTATTCAAAAGCAGCGAATCCAGTTGCAACTGATACAGCTCCTTCTGGCCGGTTTCATCGTAATACGAAGCCAGCGAATAACGAGCCTGTGCATTTTCGGGTTCTTCCTCTAACACTTTCCGATAGAGTTCGTAAGCTTTCTCCTTCTTTCCATTCTGTAGATATACATCTCCTAGAATGACCTGATAACGCACATCGTTCGGATACTCAGAAACCAGACTTTCTATCTCATGAAAAGCCTTTTTATGATCTTCTTTCTGCAAATAGATGCGAAATTTCTCCATGCTGAGTTGTTCATTCTTTCCCATCTTCTCTTCCAGCCTGTTCAGAGTAACGATTACCTGATCATAGTTACCCTGTTGGTTATAGATTTCCAACAAGGTATATAAAGGATCTAGCTTGGCAGGAAAACGTTCAACCATACGCTCCAGCAAAGCTGTTCCTTTCTCCCAATCATTTTGCTGTAAGTAAAGATTGGCCAGGCCATGACTATACCAAAAGTTATCCGGTTCATAAGCCACCGCTTTCTCTACCGCTGCTATCCCCTGAGGCACCTGTTTCAGGAACAAGTAATACTGTCCCAATTCATAATGAGCCGATGCTGCATAAGGATGAATACTCAAGCAATGCTGCAAAAGTTCAAAAGCTGCATCATATTCCTTTTTCAATTTCAATCTGCCTGCCTCTAAAAAATAATAATCATATTTCCGCTGAGCTTCCTCTGAAAGAACAGATACCTTCACTTCCTTTTCAGCCGTTTTCTGCGTACGCTTTTTCTTTTTATTTTTTTTCTTGGTCGACTCTGTATACTCGGCTTTCCAAAGTCCACTTCCAAGCACAGGGAGCGGCGCACTTACCAGCAAAGTCAGCCAAAACACCCATATTTTCCAAACTCTATTCATTTTAGCCTACCCATTATGGATTATAGTTTACCTGTATGTCCAAATCCTCCTGCACCACGCTCGGTGTCATCCAGTACCTCCACCGGTTGCCAGTCGGCCTGTTCATGACGGGCTATCACCATTTGAGCAATCCGCTCACCATCCTCTATTACAAACGGCTCGGCAGAAAGATTGATTAACACCACACAAATCTCTCCACGGTAATCCGCATCAATGGTTCCCGGAGAATTCAGCACCGTGATACCCTTCTTAATGGCTAATCCACTGCGCGGACGCACCTGCGCCTCAAAACCAGCAGGCAAAGCCATGTATAAGCCGGTAGGAACCAGACAGCGCTGCATAGGAGCCAGTGTCAACGGAGCCTCCAGGTTGGCACGTAAATCCATACCAGCCGATAAGGCAGTAGCATACGAAGGAAGCGGGTGTTTCGATTTATTAATAATCTGAATAGTTAGCATGATAGTACAATAATTGATTTCTACTTTAAAATTCCATCCACAAAGAAACAACTTTTTTCCGAGAAAGGCCGACTGAAAAAGCTAGATAATTATTAACTTTACCAAAAACCGGTATGCAAAGGGTACCTTTCACCCGGTTTATCACCCTTCTTCTTACCTTTCACCGAAGTACGTTTCACCTATCACCAACTGATTTACAAGTAATTACAGTGAATCATTCACCCTACATAGGCAGTAGTAGCTGAAATGTTAAAATCTGCACTCTCCCGCACACCCTATCATGCTCATATAGAACATAAGGAATCGCTTTTCCATACATTTTACGCCCCATTACCGTTTTTACAAAAAAATCCATAGGTTTAGGAAATTATACTAGTATTAGAATTTCCTAAACCTATGGATTTACATATGTTAATCCACAGAGTTAGCATCGCAAAGTACCAGGGAAAATTTCATGGCTGAAAGTAAAACTTCCGCAACCTCAGCCAGAATTTACTGCAACGGCACCCCGACAACTTACTCCAGATGAAGCAGTTGTTTCAAACTTACCGTTTTGTTATCAATCAGCGGACGAGCCCAAAAACCAATGGCTGTAATATAAGCCATAAATACCAAAATCAACAACATGCCTACACGTAGGGTAAAAAGATCGGCCAGAAAACCTACCAACAACGGACCAAAGGCACCGCCAGCCAAACCTGAACATAAAATACCTGCAAACGAACCGTGATTCTTTTCGACTGTGTTCAGAGCCAACGAGAATACAATGGAGAACATCATGGAAATACTAAAACCTATAGATGGGAAAGCCCATACGGCAATCGATGCAGGTGCATACAACGCTATCAGCAAAAAGGCCATGGCCAATATTCCGGAAATGCGTAGCAACCGCTTGCTATCTAGCAACTTCAGCAGGAACATGCCCACCAAACATCCTACCGTCATGGAACCCCAAAAGTAGCTGATACACTGAGCTCCTACTGTCTGCGGATTAATACCATGATACTGTTCCAGGAAAGTACTCATAAAAATGGACACACCCTGTTCGGTACTTACATAACAGAAAATACCCAGAAAAAACAGCCATACATGTTTTTGCTTGAACAGCCAGATAAATGATTCGGATGAACCGCTCTTCTCTTCTTCCTTCAGTTCGATTTGAGGGAAACGAACCAACACAACCAGCAATAACATCCCCAATAACAATACGGCAAACACCCAATACAAAGAAACCCAGGGGAGCTTGTCGGGAGTAACTACCGCCAGCGCATCAACCACCCAGTTATGACCGGCCTGATATACATTTGGTGCCAACTCATGAATCAACCACGTATACACCAGCGGACTTATGAAAGAAGCAATACCAAACATAAACTGTGCCAATTCGGCCACAAAAGCATAATTCTCTTCACCGCCTACCACACGTTGCAAAGGATTCAATACGGTCTGCAACATGGCCATACCTAGACCAATGATAAAAGAAGAAATCAGCAATACCTCATAGACCGGGAAATTAGCAAACAACAACGTTCCCACAAAAGGCATCAGAAAACCGATGAACAATACACGCTTTTCACCATATTTGTCTATCAGAATACCAGCAGGAATAGACATCACGGCATACGCTAAGAAAAAAGAGGTTGGAATAAATCCTGCCATTGCCAAATCCTTCAATTCGAAATTCTGAATAATATCGGGAATCAACGGTCCAAGAATATTGGTAATAAACGAAATGGAAAACCAAAACATCATAATGACGGCCAACAAAGCCATTTTTCTATGATTCTTCATAATAAAAACGATTTAAAATTTACATATGTATTTTTGTTCAAAGGTATAAAAACAAATCTACTTACAGACCAACAAATATCTAAATAGATTACATTTCTGCCACCCCAGAACATTACATCTGTGCAAAACATGCAACAATTGTACTATAATCAAACTAGAAAACAAGATTGATACATTATTAAACATTCAAAAAGCATACATTCACACATTCCCCATATCTTAGCTATCAATTCAATATTTAAATCCTATTTTATGAACAAATTACCTATATTTATGTGCAGCGCACTCTATGGCCTGATGCCCACACAGAGCAAAGCTGCCAATCAGAACGATGAAAAGCCAAACATCCTTTGGCTGACATTCGAAGACACCAGTGCCACAGAGTTCGGATGCTATGGCAATAAAGATGTACATACTCCCAATGCCGACAGTTTGGCTGCCAACGGTATCCAGTTTATGAATGCCTGGTCGGTAGCTCCGCAGAGTTCTGCCGCCCGTTCTTCACTCATTACAGGCTGTTATTCTACTACCTATGGCATGGATGTACACCCGGTACCTTATGATACACCAGACAACATTTTCTTCCCTCAGAAATTGCGGGAAGCCGGCTATTATTGTACCAACAATAGCAAAACACACTATAATTCTACACGCAACAACAAAGCATGCTGGGATGAATGTCATAAAAAAGCATCGTATAACAGCAGTCAGCGAAAAGAAGGACAACCGTTTTTTGCCGTATTCAATACCGTCACATCACACATGGGACGGGTACGTACTTTCCACACAGACGGCCGACGTGACTATACCCAAGAGGGCATTTACCCTGCCCAGCTTACTTTACCCGGCTATGTACCCGACTTACCTGCCGTACGCTCCGACTATGCCGGACACCTGGAAGCTGTACAAGACGTGGATACCTGGTTAGGCTTTTTCCTGAAAGACTTGAAAGAAAAAGGACTGGATGAAAATACCATCATCTTCTTTTTCAGCGACCACGGAGGCTGTATACCCCGAGGTAAAGGATATTTATACGAAAGTGGACTAAAAGTACCTCTGATAGCCTATTTCCCAGAAAAATGGAAACACCTGGCTCAGCATCTTTCAAAGCAAGAAAATGGATTAGTGAACTTCACTGATTTGGGACCTACCGTACTGAGTATAGCTGGCATAAAACCACCGAAACATATGCAAGGCAAAGCACTGGCTGGAAAATACAGAAGTACAGAAAAAAGAGAGAAGCAATTTGCTCTGGCTGCCAATCAGTTGCACCACTTTATGCCTGTGCGCGCCGTAACTGACGGACGCTACAAATACATCCGCAGCTACATACCTTACCGTCAGTTTGCCCTGCGAAATTATTACCAATGGGGAATGCCTTCTAATCAAGCCTGGGATGAATGGGTATTGGGCGGACATAATACCTGCTCAGATTGGGAGCAGACGTTCCATGCACATCCGGCAGAGATGTTGTTCGACTTAAAAAATGACCCTGATGAACTACACGATTTATCAGCAGATGCCGATCATGTTGACATCCTGGCTGACATGAGGAATGCCTTATCCGACCACATCAGAAACACCAAGGATCTGGGATTCTTCCTGCCTAACTCTCGCGAAGGACACATTCTATACGAAACGGTAAGAAAAGAGAAATACCCGCTAAACCAATTGTATGAGTTGGTGGAAACTGCCGGCACAGCTACTCCGGAAGCATTGCCACTTCTGGAAGCAGCCATTCAGAGTCCATATGCAGACATGCGCTTCTGGGGAGCGGTAGGCTACGCTCAGCTGGCTCAACAGCAGAAAATTAAAGACTGCCCGAAAGCACTGCAAGCCTTGCTGCAGGATGCCAATCCTTACATTGCATCGGAAGCAGCCTATGCCATGGCTTATCTGGGCAAAGCAGAAGAAAGTATTCAGCGACTGATACAGCCAGTACAGGAAAAAGACCGTAAAATAGGGTATTCTTCACTGGAATGCTTGTCACTCGATCCTGCTATGAGAAAGCATATCCAGCCTTTCTTGCCAGCCTTGAAACAGGCCGCAGCCACATTACCCCACAAAGCCAACGAGGATGCAGGACTCATGGCCAGAGGTATTTTGGTTAATATGGGAGAGATGAAACTGAAAGATATCTATGGACCAGAGGCCTATCAAAATGGACTGGACCTTAATCATGGCAGAAGAGCCATGGTGCCGCTACCCTACTAATAACTGATAAATATCTTAATAACGTGAGAAGCCGTTCCCCTTAAAAAGGAACGGCTTCTCACGTTGTAGGATATATCTACATTAGTTCTGATTCTAATGACTGCCTTTGTTTGGCAAACAAGACCAATTAAATATTCTGATACGCAATTCCTTTCAACTGCATGTAGCGCAGCAAAGCTTCAAGATAATAATAGTCTGCATAATTCAGCGGAGTATCAATTTCAGATCCATTGGGTAATGCTCCGGTAGAATGCATCAAAATAAATCCCTGATTCGTTCCTTTCTCTGCCAAATAAGCTTTGGAAGAAAGACTCTTCAATAACTGCTCTGCATAGTCTGCATAGATTTTTCCGTCCTCCACCAAGGTACTCAACTCTAACAACGCAGAAGCTGTAACAGAAGCAGCAGAAGCATCACGCGGTGTTTCGGGTAACTGCGGAGCATCATAGTCCCACAAAGGAATCTTATCTTCTGTCTGTACTCCGTTCATAATCAAAGCGGCAATATGCCTAGCCTGCTCCAAGAATGCCGTATCTTTTGATTCGCGATAGCAAGAGGTATATCCGTATAATCCCCAAGCTTGCCCGCGCGCCCAAGTAGAAGCATCGTTTTGCCCTTGATGAGTACCTTTCGATTCTACTGTACCATCGGAGTTATAACTGATTACATGATAAGACGAATAATCGGGACGGAAGTGATGTTTCAAAGTGGTACGGGCATGGGTAAGAGCCAACTCTTTATATCGATTATCACCGGTAAGATGACTGACATAAAACAGCAAATCCAAATTCATCATATTATCAATAATGACCGGGAAATTCCACTTACCAAAATTCCAGGATCGAATACAGCCAATCTGAGGATTAAAGCGTCCACACAAGTTGTCGGCAGTTTGGATCAACGCAGCCCGTGCGCTATCGGTAGGACAAGTGCGATAAGCGTTGCCATAACTGCAGTTCATCATAAAGCCAATATCATGAGTACCTGTATACTCACGCAAAGGATAGAGATAGTTGGTAAATTGAACAGCTTTATTCTGCAGTTCTTTATCGCCCGACAGTTGATAAGCCAACCACAAATTTCCAGGGAAGAAACCACTGGTCCAATCGTAAATTGACGCACAATAACGACGGTTTCCGATTGTATCTTTAGGCTGCTTCAACCGTGCAGAGTCTTGAGTTGTCATCGCAGTTTTACCCAACTGACGGCGCACAAAATCAACATCATGACCTGTCCAGATAGAGCGGGGCAACAGAACTGAGTCGCCAATCTCGGCAGTAGTATGTTTTAACTGAAATACAGATGTCTCAATGGCTTGTTTCAACCAAGCGTGATCGGCTGCCGGACGAGAAGAACAGGCAGAACCCAAAAGACTGACAGATGCAGCACATGCCACACCATATATAAAAAGTTTTTTCATACGATTATTCATTATAACTAGAATCATTCATTACCATGACTCTGAAAAAGAAAAGGTGTTTATCAGTATGGAAAATAAACTTTCCCATACTGAAACACCTTTTCACAACTATTTTAACCTACAGATATTATTCAATTATTCGTACCCAGGGTTATTCTGGTTATTCAAAGCCGGATTAGCCTGCAATTCACCCAGAGGAATGGGGAACAGTTCATGTTTACCCTTTACAAAGTTGTCACCAGCCACGAACTTACCTTTCAATGAGGGGTCCATTTTATCTTGGAAGAGTCTCAAAGCATCACCCAAGATACCCCACCGCAGCAAGTCGAACTTACGCTGACCTTCGAAAGCCAATTCGAAACCACGTTCCCAATACAAAGCCTTGCGGAAGTTATCTTGTTCGTCGGCACCGGTAAAGTAAGGCAAGTCATACAGATTGGGCTGAGCTTCCTTATAAGCCTGCCATGAGTTCACCTCAGTAGCTCCGGCACGGTGTCTTACCATATTCAGTAATCTCCAAGCTTCCGGTGTATTGCCCGTTTCATTGTATGCTTCAGCTGCCATCAATACCACATCGGCATAACGCAGCGGACAGAAGTTTACTGCTGTGATATTAGGATCATAGAAACCTTTCGGCATCCATTCTCTGCGCCATTTGCCAGGATACCAATCAGTCAGTTTCTTGTTCTCCACTTTCTTATGGGCATTATTCTCCCATTTGTACTGATACGTACATACCATTACATCTCTACGCTCATCCCCTTCTTCGAAGAAATCCTTCCAAGCCGGCATCACACGGAAGAAAGCATTGGCACGACCCATCACTTGTGAGGCTACAGCACCCTTACCCGGAGCTTGTACAGACGGACCATTGTAAGTTCCCCATTGACCAGCATTGTCTTTATAGCCAGCACCCGTAGGATTGAACGCTATTTCCCATAAACTTTCCTTGGAATTGAGCAGATTGGCAGAATAGCCTTCAAACAGTTTCTGATAACCATCGGGATTAAAATCATGGTAACCCTTTTCTTGGAATGCAGTCCATTCAGCCAGTACAGCATCAAAATAAGCCTTACGCTTGTCATCAGACGGACGAGTAACCTGTCCGTTCATCTGCAGGCTATAACCTGCACGCTGCAAGTATACACGCATCAGCAAAGCATGAGCAGCTCCTTGTGAAGGAACCTCGGGTGAGAGAGAAGCACTACTTGCCTGAAGTTTGTTCTTGGCAAAATCCAAATCTTCGATGATATACTTATAGATTTCTTCGCGGTCTACTCTACCTTTGAATGCCTCATCATAGATAGAAGTGAACGTAGTCTTATAAGGTACATCTCCCCAACATTTTACTAAGTCGAAGCTCAAAAACGCACGTACAAACTTAGCTTGAGCTACCAGTTCTTGCAACGCTGCATCTTCGGCATAACCTTCCATGGCTTCGATACCAGCAATGGCAAAGTTAGCACGGTCGATACCCATATACTTATATTCCCATAAGGTAGCTACCCAGGTATTGGTAGACTTCACCATATAATGTGCGATATCACGCCGCGTATTGTCGGTACCGGTACCTTGGATATAATACGTATCATCCGAAGTAGGAACAGCCATTTCAAACTGCCCGTAATGCTTTTCATTAGCCAAGCAATCGAAAAGTCCAATAACCGACATCTTAGCCTGATCATAGGTTTGGAAATAGGTATCTTTTTCGTAATAAGAGCTGGGCTTTTCGGTCAATTCACACGAAGTCAACCCTGCTGCAATCAATGCACTGAATGCAATCAATTTATATTTTTTCATTGTATATACTTTTTAAGGATTAGAAAGCCAGATTAATACCAAATACGAAGGAACGGCTCTTAGGATAAGCACCGAAGTCTACACCCGGAGTCAAACCATTACCCATTGTAGATACTTCAGGATCGAAGCCTGAGTACTTGGTCCATGTCAGCAGGTTAGAACCGGTAGCATACAGACGAAGCTTACTGATACCGATTTTATTGAGCACTTTCTTCGGGAAGGTATATCCCAATGTGATGTTACTCAACTTCAGATAAGATCCATCTTCTACAGCCCAAGAGTGAATATAGGTATCACCTACTTCATTGTCATACACTGCTGCAAAGTTCTTACCCTGGTTGATAGCAGCCATTTCTTCAGGATCGGTAATCAATTCACCGGCCTGATTTACTACTACCCAACGGTTGCTGGAATTCGCTACATCCAACACATTTCTATTCTGTAAAGCAGTTTTAGTATTCGTCAATTTGGTTGCATTCAACACATCGTTGCCGAAACTGTAAGTCAAGAAGATGCTCAAATCGAAGTCTTTATAAGTAAAGGTATTGTTGATACCTCCATAAAATTTCGGATAAGCATTACCAATCACGGTTTTATCACCTTCTGTAATTTTGCAGTCTTCGCTACCATCTACATTCTTAAACTTCCACATACCCGGTTTAACGTCCTTTTTCTTACCCATGTAAGGCACACCGTCTTTCAAGGTATAAGTCTTGGTAGCAGCATCATAGTCAAAGTCTGAAACCTGATACAAGCCATCGGTTACATAACCGTACATCTGGCCCAACGGACGATCTACCCCGATGATGTGAGTCTTTTGGTCATAACCAAATTTAGCTTCCCAAAGCTGCACTTCTTCACCAGTCAGTTTCTTTACAGAATTCTTGTTGTGAGACAGAGTTACAGCCGTATTCCAAGTAAAGTCCTTGGTCATGATGTTGGCAGAATTGATGGTCAGGTCAATACCTTTGTTTTCAGTTTCACCGGCATTGATTACCATACTGTTGTAACCGGAAGAAGTCGGTAATTTAGCGCTCAGCAGCAAATTGCTACTACGGTTCACATAGAATTCCGGAGAAATCGTCAAACGCTGGTTGAAGAAACCAAAGTCAATACCAAAGTTGAAAGTCTTGTTGGCTTCCCACTTCAAGTCAGGATTCGGAATCTGTTTGGGTACATAACCCGATTGAGTTGAATCACCGCTGGGATAAGTCACTGAATTCAAAACAGCCAAGCTCAAATAGCTATCAATACGGTTGTTACCAGCCATACCGTAACCAACACGCAACTTCAAGTCAGAGAAAATATTCAGATTCTTGATAAATTCTTCTTCACCCAAACGCCAAGCGGCAGAGAATGCCGGGAAATATCCCCATTTGTTGTTCTTACCGAACTTGGAAGAACCGTCGGCACGAAGCGAAGCTGTGAACAAATATTTATCACGGAAACCGTAGTTGAAACGAGCAAAGAAAGAGACCAGTTTGTCATCGTAGTTTTCCGAAGAAGAAACAGCGGTAGGCAATCCCAGTGAAAGGTCACCCAAACCTATGTCATCGTTTGGGAAGTTAGCGGCAGCTGCCTTGAAACGGCGAGTCCAGCGGTTCACGTATTCTTGACCCACCATAGCAGTGATATCATGACCTTTACCCGACCAATTGTAATTCAACACGTTTGAAGTCTGGAAACTGCTGTTTTCTATATTTTCAATGCTACCATTGATGCTGGAACGTTTAGCGGTAATAGACTTGTCGCCGAAGAAGATATCGTTGCGGCGTGTCTGATAACGCATACCGGTAGTGTTGCGGAATGAGAAGCCCTTCCACAGTTTCAAGGTAATACCTCCGTTAGCCTGGAACGTACGGTACTCACGGTTATTAGTTTCCTCAGCAGCCGACAGCAACGGGTTCTGCATCACATTACCTGCATCATCGGTAAAGATAGGGTCTTCATCACCCAACAACAGATTGTCATCACCAGCGATACCAATCATAGGACGGTACTGCAAAATGTGCTGCATCTTATTGAAACGGTCGCCACCTTCAGAAGTTCCCATACCGGTAATCTTCATCTGGTCATAGCTGATACGGGCATTGATGCTGAGACGATCGGTCAGTTTATGGTTCATATTGAATGAGATGTTGTGCTTCTTGCTTCCGCTGAACACCATAGCACCTTCTTCATCATAATAAGAATAACCCAAGTTGTAGTTCAACTTATCTGTACCTCCCGATACACCTACACGGTAGTTCTGCGTAATGGCTGTTCTGCCCAAGGTCTCATCCTGCCAATCCAATCCCTTGCGGTTTGCATAATTAGCATCGATATCCGAGAACTTACCATATACTTTTTCAAATCCGCTGATGCCTTTATCCCAGTCTTCCTGAGTTTTTGAAAGATATACGCGACGTTCATAGTCGAGCAAAGCAAATTCTTTAGAAGAGAGCACATCCAGTTTCTTGGCAATCTTCTTGAAGCCTACGTAGCTGTCAAAGGTAATGGTAGCCTTCTTGTCTTTACCACCGTTCTTGGTAGTGATTACAACTACACCATTGGCACCACGCGCACCGTAGATAGCCGTAGCAGAAGCATCCTTCAAGATATCGATAGTTTCGATTTCTGCCGGATCGAGTGTAGACATACCATCTTCACTGGGGAAACCGTCGATAATATAAAGCGGTTCGTTGCTTTGCGTAATAGAAATACCACCACGCACGCGGATAGAGATAGAAGCACCCGGAGCACCTTCACTTTGCGTTACCTGTACACCCGCCATTCTACCGGCCAATGCCTGTGTAATATCACTGGTAGGAACTTTCGACAGTTCTTTGCTGTTGACAGAAGCTACCGAACCGGTCAAGTCTTTACGTTTCACCGTAGCATAACCGATGGCTACCACTTCATCCAACAATACGGCATCAGCCTTTAAAGTAACATTGATTACATTTTGTCCGTTGACTTTCACTTCTTGTGAAGTCATACCAACATAAGAAAAGACGAGGATATCTTTCGAAGCATTTTCTACTTTTAAGGTATAATTACCGTTGATATCGGTTACAGTACCTACACCGGCAGCCCCCTTCACAGTGACGCTACCTCCAATTACTTCATATCCTTCACTATCCATTACCTTACCGGTAACGGTCAAGCTTTGTCCGTATGCAGCGATACTAACAAAAGCGAGGACAAACATCAAAAAAGATTCTTTCAGTTTGAACATAATAATAAATAAAGGTTAAACATTCAAATTTTTTGTAGTGCAAAGATAAGAACAATTAAAGAGACCTGAGAAAACGGATGTTTTCATTCGTCCAACTTTCTCCCAATCTCTATACTACATTTGTTTAATGGTTTATAAATTCGTTGAAAAAAGGCTTCAGAACAGTCTCTGAAGCCCTGTGAAAAGTTATTTCCCTAAAAAATCTGCCCTCATGGGAGCGAAGCAATCAATTAATACACCAGGCTCCAGACACACACATCCGTGCATAATATCAGGCTCGATATAAATGCCATCACCCGCTTTTACCACCTTTTTTTCGTTACCTACCGTAAATTCAAATTTTCCGCTGGCCACATAGGTAGTCTGCGTGTGGTAATGTGTATGGGGCGTACCTACAGCTCCTTTTTCAAACTTCACCTTTACCAGCATCACTTGTCCGTCATATCCCATGATCTGGCGCGTTACCCCTTCGCCTGCAGGCGTCCATTCTCCTTCACCACTGATAAAGGTCGTACTCCGTGTTTTCTTCACGGGTTCATCTGTTCTTTCATTCATACTAGTCATCGCACACACATTAGAAAAAAATAAAAGTGTAAAACCGATTAAAATCCCTCTCATTTTTACAGTACTCTGTTTCATTTTAGCTAAAATTTTAAAGATTATGGATTAGTATTGATTCAATGTTTCAAATTTATACACCGTTGTTTGCCGATATTGCTCACCTGGATGTAAAATGGTAGTGGGAAAATGCGGATGATGCGGTGAATCCGGGAAATGCTGCATTTCCAGACACAAGCCTGAATACCTGCCCACCCTGCCTGCTTGTCCTTTCAAGTAGCTGAAATCGGCAGCCGGCACATAAAACTGCATACCCGGCTCGGTGGTATAGGCTTTCAGAACCCGCCCCGATACAGAATCTATCACCGTAGCAGCCCAAGCCAACGAACCGGGTTCTTTGGTCAATTTATAATTCACATCATAACCTTTGGCACGCCCGGCCAACCGAGGAGCCAACGGCTGAAGCGCACGGAAATCATAGTCTGTACCCGATACCGGCATCAATTCTCCGGTAGGCACTCCGGTAGAATCGACTACTGTTATGGAATCTCCCCCTATCCGGCAAGAGTGTCCGGCTACCGAAGATTTACAGCCCGTCAGATTGAAATAACTATGGTTGGTAAAATTTACAGGCGTAGATTTATCAGAAACGGCTGTATAATCCAGCACCAAGGCATTGTCTTGAGTAAGTTTATAAGCCACTGAAACATGCAAATTCCCCGGGAATCCCCCTTCTCCATGGCGGCTCACATAACTGAACACTACCACAGTCGTATCTTTTACCACATAGCAAGTGTCTGTCTGAAAGATACGAGTATGAAATCCCTGAAAGCCCCCGTGTATGCAGTGTCCTTTGGCATTGTTGTCCAGAAAGACCGTATCGCCGTCCAACACCAAAGTGGCCTGTGCTATCCGATTGGCATACCGGCCCACAGTAGCCCCTAACTTAGGCTGACGTCCCAGGTATCCTGACAAGCTATCTAGCCCTAATACCACCGGCTCGTACACTCCCCGCACATCAGGAGCCGAAAGATAAACCAGAGAAGCTCCATAATTGGTGACCTTCACTGTCATACCCTGGCGATTAACCATCTTAAACAAAGCTATTTCCTGTCGTTCCACCGTCAGACTGTCTTCTTTCACCACAGAGCATCCTGCCCCATCCGAACAAGACGAGCCTACACACCACAGAACAAACCACCCTATCCAATAATATACTCTACTCTTCTTCATAACCACCTGTTCTGACCACGATTCATTTTACTCTTTTCCATACTCAGAAGGCAAACATCCCATATATTTCTTAAAACGAGCTGCAAAATATGACGGAGTATTATATCCAATCATAAAACTGATTTCAGAAACGGTATATTTACCCTCTTTCAAAAGCTTACAAGCATGCTCAAACCGAATCTTATGAATAAAATCAATGGCCGATTTCCCGGTAATTGCCTTCAACTTCAGATGGAGGTTAGAGCGGCTCATATTCATCTCACTGGCAAACTGTTCCGTAGAAAAATCTGCGTTACCCATATTCTTCTCTACAATGGCAATGGCCTTGCGCAGAATCTCTTCATCCATGGCATTACTGGTTACCTTTTCAGGATTCATCTGTATATAATGGGTAGAATGATTCTCCATACGTTGACGAGTCTGCAAAGCATTCGAAATCTTAGCCATAATCACTTCCATTGAAAAAGGCTTGGATAAGTAATCATCAGCACCTACCTGTAACCCTTGCAACTGATATTTTATGTCTACCTTGGCCGATAAAAGGAATACCGGAATATGACAAGTTTCTATATTTTGCTTCAACAAACGGCAGAGTGTTACCCCGTCCATCTCAGGCATCATCACATCCGAAAGGACTAAGTCTACCTGATTATCCTTAATCAATTCCAGAGCTTTCTTACCGTTGGCCGCCTGCAACAAATGATAATCGACACCGAGATTAGCAGCCAGATAAGACCTCAGTTCTTCATTATCCTCTACGATAAGTACCGTTTCTCCTTTTTGCTTTCCACACGACTCCATACTATCTTCCCCTCCTGCTTCCGCACTCTCCACTTCTGCTGTTTCCACATAGACATCCTGTGCATTCGTAGAATACACCCGTGATTCTTTCTGATCTCCCCGGCAGTGAGCCAACTCTTTCTCGCTATATGCCGAGCAATCCTGAGGGAGGTAAACAGTAAAGGTAGAACCTTTGCCCACCTCACTCTGCAGCGTCAGTTTACCATGATGCAATTCCACCAAGCGCTGTACCAGCGACAATCCAATACCACTACCGGTATGTCCGTCTTCTACCTGATAAAAACGTTCAAATATCTTTTTCTGCTTTTCTTCCGGAATACCTACTCCCGTATCGGCTATCTGTAACACCAGGAAATTATCTTCTTTATACAGCTTCACCCAAATGCTATCGCCATCTTCTGTAAATTTAAAAGCATTCGACAAGAGATTATTTACAATTAAATCCAGGTAGGTACTATCAAACAGCATATCTTCGTCCTGCACCTCTGAATATAAATCATAATCCATGTTTTTCCTTTTAGCTACCACTTCATAATTCACAAACAAACTCATCACCCGTTGGTAAGCATTAGAATAACTGGGATTTAATTCAAAGATACCCAATTCGGCACGTCGGTAATCCATCATCTGATTCACCAGATGCAACAATCTGGTAGCATTGCGCTGAATATACAATAGCTTTTCGCGCTCCCAATGCCCCTTAACGCTTTTCAGCAAATCCTCCAGCGGTGCTATAATCAAGCTTAAAGGCGTGCGTAACTCATGTGAGATATTTACATAGAAACGAATCTTCAACTGGCTGATTTCCTCTTGCTTTTCCTTATCCAACCGTTCCATCCGAATTTCCGTCTGCATATTCTTACGAATCCAAAAGAAACGAACCACGAGAAACACGAATCCCAATCCTGTGAAAACAAATAACGAAATAGCCCACCAGGTGCAATACCACACCGGCAATACGCGAATATAGAGTTCAGCCATGTCGTCGCACCATTTTCCATCATTATTGGCTGCCTTCAAGAGGAACCTGTACTGACCGGCCGGCAAATTGGCATACGACACCGGGCTGATATCATTCTGCACATACCAATCATCGGAATACCCCTCTAATTTATAAGCAAAGGTGTTATGCTTACCTGCTATGTAATTAGATACAACAAACGATAAAGAAAACGAATTCTGGAAAGACTGCAAAGTTATCTGCCGGGTATGCCAGACAGTTTTTTCAAGGATGCCGCTCTCATCCTGCGGAAGTATTTCCTTATTGAAAACAAACAATTTGTTGATGACCGGTGTAGGCGTAAATGAATTATTAACCAACGCCTCAGGACGAAATAAAGTAATGCCGTTGACGCCTCCGAAAAGCATCGTTCCTTTCTTACTTATACAAGAGGCACCTACATTGAACTGATTGCTCTGCAAGCCATCTTCCCAAGTATAGTTTCTGATTTCCTGCGTTTTCACCGTCATGCAAGATAGCCCTTGATTGGAGCTGATCCACAACTTTCCGGCAGCATCTTCCAAGATGCTGCAAATCACATTGCTAGGCAATCCATTATCTACCGTATACCATTCTGCCTCCGCAGCCCCCTGCCGCAAAGCGAAAAGTCCGCTCCGGGTACCTACCCAAACCACACCTTCTGAAGATTCGTATATGCAATTCACAAAAGCCTCTTTCAGCAATGAATCTATCGGAAAATCATTGTTTTTCATCAAATCAGTGCCCTGCTGTGTATACACCGATACACCACCCTTACCCCCCATCCAAATACGATACTGGGAATCACGGAATAGCAGTCGGTTATGTCGCTGGATAGGCTGACCATTCACTTCTTTATCCACCGGTATGAAGCGCTTGGCTGCCTTATCGTAATAAATCAAATAATCCAACGAAGCCATCCAAAGTCCTTTTTCTCCATCAGGTATAATGGAGTAAATATGATTGCTGGAAAGATAACCGTTTCGGGTATTATAGAATGCCTTGCTACCGGTCTTGCGATTCAGCACCATCAATCCACCGGCATGCGTGCCTACATACACCAGATTGGCCGCTTCGTCTACATAGACCGTCTTGACATCCTTAAAGGGCACTCCTTCCGAAGTACCGGGATCGAACAAATAGTTCCGATACTTTTTAGTGGCACTGTCGTAATAGTCCAATCCTCCGTCGCTCGTTCCAATCCATAAATTATGAGCCTGGTCTTCCACAATGCAATTTACCACATTATCACTCAAAGAATTACAGAAAGTCCTATGCCGGATATGCTGAAAGCGGTTACATAAAGGATGATAATAATTCAGCCCGCCCCAATACGTGCCCAGCCACATGCCGCCTTGCGAATCTTGAAAAATGCTGCGCACAGAACTCTGCGACAATGCTCCCTCTTGATTTAAGGAATCATTGATGGAATGAAATCGCTGTCCGGTTTCATCATAGATATGCAAGCCGCTATAGGTACCTACCCACAAGCGATTCTCTGAATCGAAAGCCAATGAACGCACATAATTGGAATTTAAACCGCCTTCCTTATCTTCCTGATGATAACCGAAAAGTTCGTTCGTCTTCCTATCATATCGATACAAGCCATCTCCTTCGGTAGCAATCCATAACTGATTAGATGCGCCACTTATCAATTTATTAATCTTTACGTTTTGGGGCAACTGTACCAAGGTATGCAAATCTCCGTCTGTCCACGAATACTGATAGACAACTCCCTCTGCACCTATAAACACCGATGTACCTTGTAGGATAATAACTGCCGACTTCAGCCGAGACAGGTCTGTAGACAAAGAATCTGCCAAAAAACATCCCCGGCTGCCATCGAACCACCATACCCCATTCTTGGTGCCCACCAGAAGACTATCCCCGGTTATAGGGGCGATGCTCACCACCCCCACCCGGTGTCTGTGTCCTATATCGCAAAAGTTTTTAAAACAACCTTCTTCATCGTGATAAAGTGACAATCCATCATCCGTACCAATCCACATCCGCCCCTGTGCATCACGGGCCAAGCATCGAATAATGTCGCAAGCTATGCTTTGCGGACGATTATACCGGTGCCGATAGACGGTAAAGTGGTAACCATCATACTTGTTTAGCCCATCGTGAGTGGCAAACCACAGATTGCCTTCTCCATCTTGACTGATATCTTGTACCGTGCTATGCGACAATCCTTCTTCCAATCCAATATGGGCAAAACGAATGTCGGTCAGTTCATCTGCATGAAGCATACAGACAAAAGACAAGGCACACCATACCAAGAAATAACGAAGTGTGTTCATACGGATGAAACAATTGAAAGATATTCAATAATGATTATACTTACTGAAGAAACTTTACTACCACTTGTACGCCCTTATCGGTACCATCGGACAAAGCCTTGACCGGAACAAACGAAAATCCCGGCACGGGCACGAAGATGCGTCCGTCTGCATCGGTGGGTGCCACTTCCAGGCGACCGTTTACACAAGTCAGTTCCAGTGTTCCGTTGCTTTTATAAATCCTCACTTTTTCAGGAGTCACCTCCACTTTTTCCGAAGGAGAGGCTATCAGCGGCAATACCAAGCTGGCACCGGAAGGACAGTGCTGCATACTCATAGAGAATTCCCCGGCTGAAAAGCCATAGTCTATCTGTACCGGAAGCGAGCCCTGAACCGGCGTTTTCTGATCATAGTCCACCAGGTGAGAGTTTACCTGGAATCTGTGTTCTTTACCTTTCCGGACATACGTAATATCGGTATCCAGGTCATCCAGATTACTGTATATCGCATCGTGCTGCTGCATTTCTACTCTAGGCGTACCGCTCATGATATACTTCCGGCTGTTGCTCTGCATATTGGGAGCTTCTATCAGGGAATAGCGATTCGTGGTAGCTGCAAATACCGGGCCAGCCTGTTCGTGCCACAGCAAGGACACGGCACCACCCATAGGATGCGTGCCTTTTACCTTATATTCGGCATCATAGCCGGTAAGCGTAGCGCGCCAGGGACCTTCCGCCACCAGCCACGTGCGGATATCTTTAAAGAACTTCACTCCATAGGCTGCATCGCGAGGAATGGAATTCACAGCACGCACAGACAAAGGCTGCTGTTCCAGGTAGGCAGTCAGTGCCTTGGCATGTCCGAAGGTATGATGAATACAGGCAGGTATGCCCGAAGCGGCATAGTCTCTGCCCGAGTGCAGCAATCCGTCCTTTGTAGAAGCTCTCAGCAGTGCCACATTCCTACGGATGGCTTCAATATACGCAGGATTGCGGTCGGCCATGGCATAGAATCCCCCCATGAATCCATCGCTGGTGCGTCCTCCCCAATACGTCCACTTAAAACTGCGAGTACCCCAGCTGTTATCCCAAGCCCCGTCGGGCAACATAAATTCCAGGTGAGTGTTCATCGACTTCTCTACCAAAGCCAGCAATTCCTCGTCTTGCACCCTCTTGGCGTAGGAAGCCAGATTGGGCAAAGATTCTTCTACATTATATCCCAAATCCACAGGCAGACAATGTCCTTTGGCAGAGGGAGTCCAGATTTTAGGACCTTCACCGAACAAGAATCCATCGTTATGGGTAAAGAAATTCTTGAGATCGGAAGCCACCAGACGGGCTTCATCGATGAAGTCCTGTCGCTGACACATTTCCCCGATGGCCTGTAAGGCATAGGTAACCGATGCCGAATAGTTCACATTGTTCAGCCGCTTCATCTTGGCATGCATCCTGCGGCTGTATATCTGAGGATTGGTAGTCATAAAGCCGCCCGCCTGCACGAGGTATTCCTTCCACTGGTTGCGGGTGGAGTCATCCAACAGATGTCCATGATAATGCAACGCCTCGTAGAGGGCTATGGAAGCAAAAACCGTGGTACCGTTCCAGTCGGACACGTGAATATCGTTCATCCACGAGCCATCGGGCCGATGAATGTTTTCCATCCATTTCATCAGTCTTTTGGCGGCCACCAGGTATTTGTCATTGCCGGTTTTATCAGCCACATACATCAGCGGATGTACCAAATCACCGATTCTGCCATGAATACGTCCGCAAGCCGGACACAAGATACCGCCATCGAGGCTGGCATGAGGACTGGCACACTGAAGGGTCAGCAAGGTGTCTACCCACTCTATCAGCAGGCTTTCGGCATCGCGACGAAGTTGTTTCTCGGAATCAGATACAATGGCGGCCCGAAGCGAACCGACAAACAGACAAAGCAACAGCAGGGCTGTATAACAGAATTTTTTCATTATATTAAGATTTAATTTACCGAGGTCAAAGGTAAGGCTTTCCCCGGCAAGCCGCTCTTTCTTCTTTACAATAATTAATCAAACCTGTATAAGCCGCATGCCAATTTTGTTGAACCCCTATCATTTTTGTTGAATAGACCCAAAAAACAACACCCTATTTCAATATTTCAACAACAGATATTTCCCATCCTTTACCTTTCACCCTTCACCCTTCATCCGCTGATAATCAAGATGAAATGGATGAACCCTTCACTGGCAAACTTCCCAAATTCACCTGCAGGTTATCTTACATGCATCTATAGCTTTCCGAAAACAGACCTGCAGCTTGGCAGAATTTAAGCTATTGGTTCCCGATTCTTTCTCCATGGATTCAGTTTCGTAAACAATAAGTTTCTGATTATTTCTCCATGGAGTTTTAGTGGCTTTTCCATACCTCCTCACCGTATCAGAGCCGTTTCCGACCCCTAACTGCTCCGTACCATCTCCGTGTAGAAGTACCTCTGCACGGAGATGGTACGGAGAAACTACGGAGCAGTTGTGACCGAGAGACAGCGATGAAGGTATTCATACCCAAACCGGCAGCGCAGGCAGTCGCGCTTGTCGCAATACTGCTTCTGTAGCTGTAGCAAGGCCTGCGAATCGGCAGCGGTCTGAACGGGTACAGGCAGGCCTGCCTCTTGCCAGGTACGGGTTACGTAATTCTTCTCGGCTTTCAAGGCTTCCAGGAAACGGGTGGCCCGGTCGGTCAGCTCGTCGTTGGCTTTGTGTTGCCCGTAAGCATAGAGAAACGGCACCACGGTATTAATCAGAATCAGATTCAGAGCACCGTCGCCCAGACGCTTGATGCTGCGGGGCGAAGCCTTGCGGAAGGTGAAATGTTCTTCCCAGTAGGCGGAGGTGGTGGCAGCCAGCAGTTTCTTGGCCGCTTCGGGGGTTTCGGCCTCCATCAGTTGCGAGAACAGCGAGGTGTGGGTATGATACAGATAAGCCAACTGTGCCAACCGCACGTGCGGAAAATTGTCCGGACGAAGCCGAAGCATCCGCCACTGTTCGGCAGGCACGGCATCCGGCAACGAGAATTTATGCCGCAGGTACTGATATTCCTTTTGAAGCTGCTGATAATAGGTATCGGAGAAGGATTCTTCGAGCAGTCCTGCCAGACCGAAAAAGAAGGCTTCTACCTGAAACAGGTGGTCGCGATGCTTGTCTACCGCCCGCAGCGGCAACCGCATGGCCCAGGCCTCAAAGGCATCGCCGTTCAGCCCGAAGCCAAAGTTGCGCGCCAGGGTGATGAAAAACACATCTTCCCAATGCCGGTTACACCGTTCCAGCCGCCGGTCAATGGCCGAGGCCTTCTGCTCCAAACGCTCCACCTGCAAGGCCGAAAACCAGGCATGAACCTGCAACTTGGAGAGCGAAGGAAGAATGGCGTGACAGGAAGGGTATTTATCGGTCTGCTGTAATGCGGCATACCTGCGGCGGACTTCTTCGGGGCAGGGAAGCGGCAACTGGGGTATCAGCTCGCCGTTGGTGCGATACACGTCGCAATTGGCCTCTTCCACAATGTGCAGGATAACGGAGTCATAGGCTTTGTCGCGGTCGTGACCATGCTTCAACCAATCGGACGACTGCTGATGTACCTCTACATTACCCACCCATAACACTCCGTTGATTTTCAGTTTGGCATTGAAAAAATCAGGACCTGCATTCCGGTTGGGCAGACCGGGGTCTATCACTTCCACCGTACAGCCGGCAGTGGTCTTCAGCGGCTGAAGGGGGAATATCTTGTGCCGCCAAACGTAATGTAATAGTATTTCCATTGTTAACAAGACGTTAATGTTAACCACAAATGTAGGAAAAATCTTATCTTTGCGTCTAATAAGGAAGCATTTTTTGAAAAATGCCTGCTAAATAAAGAACCATAACGATAAACAACAATGAAAATAGCATTAATCGGCTACGGAAAAATGGGCAAGGAAATCGAAAAGATTGCCTTGAGCCGCGGACATGAGATTGTCTGCATCATCGACATCAATAATCAGGAGGACTTTGAATCGGCTGCATTCAAGAGTGCAGATGTTGCCATAGAATTTACCAACCCAATGGTGGCCTACACCAACTATATGAAGGCTTTCCAGGCGGGGGTGAAACTGGTATCGGGCAGCACGGGCTGGCGCGAAGAACACGGCGAGGAAGTGGAACGGCTCTGTAAAGAGGATGGAAAGACATTGTTCTGGTCGTCGAACTTTAGCCTGGGGGTAGCCATCTTCTCGGCTGTAAACAGTTACCTGGCCCGGATTATGAATCAGTTCCCGGCCTATGACGTGAGCATGAGCGAAACGCACCACATACACAAGCTGGATGCACCGAGCGGCACCGCCATTACGCTGGCCGAAGGCATATTGCAGAACATAGACCGCAAACAGCGTTGGGTGAAAGGCACGCTGCAAGCACCGGACGGCACCGTGAGCGGCAGCACGGCCTGCGCACCCGAAGAGCTGTGCGTAAGCTCTGTGCGCGAAGGAGAAGTGCCGGGCATACACAGCATACGCTATGACTCAGAGGCCGACAGCATCACCATCACCCACGATGCCAAAAACCGCAAAGGTTTTGCACTGGGAGCGGTATTGGCAGCCGAATACACAGCCACCCACGAAGGTTTTCTGGGTATGAGTGATTTGTTTCCTTTCTTGAAATAACCCCAACGACTGATTATGAGAAAAGCTACGCGTGCCCAATGGGCTAAATTCGCTATTGTCACCCTGCTGTATCTGGCTTTCCTTATCTGGGTAAGCTGCTGGTGGGGCGTATGTGTCATCCCGTTTATATTTGATATCTATATCAGCAAGAAAATTCCTTGGAGCTGGTGGAAGACCTCGGAGAATATGGTGGTAAGAAGCGTGATGAGCTGGGTAGACGCCATCGTATTTGCACTGGTGGCGGTGTATTTTGTCAACTTGTATATCTTTCAGAACTACCAGATTCCTTCGTCTTCACTGGAAAAGTCGTTGCTGGTAGGTGATTTTCTGTATGTCAGCAAAATGAGCTACGGACCGCGGGTACCCAACACGCCGCTTTCCATGCCTCTGGCACAGCATACACTGCCGGTGTTCAATACCAAATCGTACATTGAGTGGCCGCAATGGGAATACAAGCGTGTACCAGGATTCGGAAAGGTGAAGCTGAACGACATTGTGGTATTCAACTTTCCGGCAGGCGACACGGTGGCACTGAATCATCAGATGGAGGATTTCTATGCATTGGCCTACCGCGAAGGACGTAACCAGTACCCCAAGCCCATACAAATGGACAGTCTGAGCCGCCAGCAACAACGCATGGTGTACGACCTATATTACAACGCTGGTAGAAAAAAAATTCTTTCCAATCCCCGCCTGTATGGCGAAGTGGTGGTGCGTCCGGTAGATCGCCGGGAGAATTATGTGAAACGGTGTGTGGGCTTGCCCGGAGATACCTTGCAGATAAAGGACGGGCAGGTGTGCCTCAACGGAAAGGCTATTCCCAACCCGAAAGAAATGCAGTTCAACTATTTTGTACAGACCACCGGCCCCTACATTCCGGAACAAATGTTCCGGGAACTGGGTATCAGCCTGGACGACCAGTTGCTGATGAGCAATGACTACAACTGGGAAAACAGTCTAGTGGAAATGGGACTGACCCGACGCGACGGACAAGGCAGACTGACACCTGTCTATCACTTGCCGCTGACACAGCACATGCTGGCCACCCTGAAGGCGAATACCAAACTGATTAGCCAGATTGTGAGAGAACCGGCCATCTATTCGGGCGACATGTACCCGCAAAACCTCTATACCCAATGGGATCGTGACAATTACGGGCCGATATGGATTCCCTGCAAAGGAAGCACCATACAGCTGACCGACGATAACCTACCCCTCTACGAACGCTGCATTGAAGCCTACGAAGGAAACCGCCTGGAGAGAAAGGCCGACGGCATCTACATCAACGGTGAGAAAACAGACCACTATACCTTCCGGATGGACTATTACTGGATGATGGGCGACAACCGCCATAACTCACTGGACTCCAGATATTGGGGATTCGTACCCGAAGACCATGTAGTGGGCAAGCCCATCGTAGTGTGGCTCTCATTGGATAAAGACCGCGGATGGCTCGACGGAAAAATCCGTTGGAACCGTCTGTTCAAATGGGTAGACAATCAATAGTATCCATCCGGCTATGCAATGGACTACAGGTAAAAAGATAACAGGCATGCTTGCTGGAACGGTACTCATCGTGGCGCTGCTCCGGGGATGCGTGGCTACTTCTTACCTGATTCCATCGACCGGCATGGAGAATTCACTGATGCGCGGAGAACGCATCCTGGTGAATAAATGGAGCTACGGATTGCGGCTGCCCGGTATGCGCTGGATGGGGTATCAGCGATGGAGAAGCCGGCCGGTAGAGAAGGAAGATATCATCGTATTCAATAATCCGGCCAACCTGGAAGAACCTGTCATTGACGAACGCGAGATTTTCATCAACCGCTGCATAGGCCAACCCGGAGACACGCTGCTGATGGATTCGCTCTTTACCGTGGTATCTTCTGAGCCCTATGCCCCCGACCAGAAATTCTTGTTTACCTACCCCCAAAACAAGGCACAAGAACTGGACTCAGTGCTGCGCTGCCTGAATATCCACACCGACACGCTGGCTGCACCGGATTCTGTCCGACGTATAAGCAGCTTCAGCCGCTATGAGTATTATCTGATTTCCCAGGCACTGAACGAACCTTCGTGGCTGAATCAACTGGGAACAAACGATCCCTGCCGACAATTAAAACCGCTGATTATCCCCGCAAAAGGAATGACCGTGGATGTTTGTCCGTGGAACCGCACCCTGCTCTGTAACACCTTGGTGCTGCACGAGAAAAAACAGGCGCTTATCAGGCACGACACACTGTTCGTAGACGGAATACCCACTACCCGATGCCGCTTCAGCCAAGATTATTATTGGGTAGTATCCAATAATCCGGCCAATGTGGCAGACTCCCGGCTATTCGGCCTGGTACCCCATAGCCATATCATCGGAAAAGCTTCGCTGATATGGCTCTCAAAAGAGAAAGACAGAATCGGAAAAACCATTCACTAATCCTGGTAATTTATGACCCAAGCAACCGAAACCGTTTATCTATCATCGGCCTACCTGGCTCCGATAGAATATTATACCAAACTATACGCTCATCATACAGCCATGATAGAGCAGTATGACCATTATATGAAACAAACCTACCGGAACCGTTGTACCATCGCCGCTCCGGACGGTCCGCTGGCCTTGACGGTGCCCGTCATCAAACCCGATACCCCGAAATGTATCATGCGCGATATACGCATCTCAGACCATGGCAACTGGCGACATCTGCACTGGAATGCCATTGAATCGGCATATAACCATACCCCTTTCTTTGAATATTACAAAGACGACTTCCGCCCGTTCTACGAACGAAAATATGAGTTTCTAATGGATTTCAACGAAGAGTTGTGCCAGCTTATCTGCTCGCTGATAGATCTGCAACCATGCATGCAACGCACACAAAGCTATCAGACAGACTTCCAGCCCGGCGAGGTGGATTTTCGCGAACGCATCCACCCCAAAAAAGACTATACGCTGGAAGACACCGCCTTCCGTCCGGAACCCTACTATCAGGTGTTTCAGGAAAAATTAGGATTCCTACCCAACCTGAGCATCATAGACCTGCTCTTCAATATGGGGCCGGAAAGTCTGCTGGTGCTCCAAAAATGTATTCAATCTTAAATTCATTACACTAAGCATATGCTATCTATACAAACTCCCGACGGAACCAATCGGGTGCTGCTGCATTCCTGCTGCGCGCCTTGTTCGTCTGCTATCATAGAATGTCTGCTGGCTAACCATATACAGCCTACCATCTTTTATTGTAACCCTAATATCTATCCTAAGGAAGAGTATGAAATACGTAAAGCGGAAGCCATCCGATTTGCCGAATCCAAAGGACTGGATTTTATAGATGCCGACTACAATCACGAACATTGGCTGCATACCATGTGTGGCCTGGAACAAGAACCGGAACGAGGCGGCCGTTGCCTGAAATGTTTCATCCTGCGACTCACAGAAACGGCACGCTATGCCCATGAACATGGATTTACCCTTTTCACCACCACGCTGGCTTCTTCGCGGTGGAAAAGCTTGGAACAGATTAATGAGGCCGGACGCATAGCCGCCCGGCAATACCCCGGCACGTTATATTGGGAACAGAACTGGCGCAAAGGCGGATTGCAGGAACGCAGGAACCAATTACTGAAAGAATATGAGTTCTATAACCAATTGTATTGCGGCTGTGAATTCAGCATACGGAAATAAACTACTGATAAATCAACGTAGACAAGTAGTCATCGGCAAACATTTCATTGGCCACTTCCTGTAACTCTTCCGACGTGAGTCTTTCAATACGACGGTAAACCGATTCAGCAGTCTCGAATTTATGGTAGTGCAGAAAAGTCTTGGCCATACCCAAGGCATTGTTCTCATTATTGTCCGAAGCGACTCCAATCTGCCCTATCAGTTGTTTTTTGGCTGCTGCCAATTGCGAAGGCGACAACTTAGCCTCGCGCAAGCGCTTCAGTTCTTTACACACCAGCTGCAGACAGATATCCACATCTTCTACATCGCAACCAAAGTAGATGCAGAAGATGCCGGTATCGGTATAAGAGGTAAGATTGGACTCTACATTATAGACCAGCCCCCGACGCTCACGCAAAGAAAGATTCAACCGACTGTTCATCCCCGGTCCTCCCAGGAGATTATTCAAAAGATATAAAGCTGTACGCTTCTCATCGTAAGCATGATATCCCCGACTGCCAATCATTACATGTGCCTGATGCGTATCTTTATGCAACACCAAATGTTCAGGCACATACAAAGCCGGAGGCACACGACGATTCTCCACCCCCACAGACGGAATATCGGCCAGTAACTTTTCTGCCCAACGAAGAATGTGCTTGAAATCAAGATTTCCCTGCACAAAAAACACCATGTTTTCCGGATGATAATAACGAGCCGTAAAAGCTGCCGCATGCTCGCTGCGGAAAGTTTTCAATAACTGAGGATTCCCCAGAATGTTCCGTCCCAAAGGATGTCCACGAAATACCAAATCCTCGAAATCATCGAAAATCAATTCGGAGGGTGTATCTTCGTACGACTGAATTTCATCGATTATCACCTCAACTTCGCGAGTAACCTCCTTTTGGGGAAATACAGAATGAAATACAATATCCGTGAGCAACTCGAACGCCCGACCGAAATGCTCGGTAAGAAATGCAGAATAAACAACCGTTTCCTCTTTATTGGTATAAGCGTTTAAATCTCCCCCTACATTCTCCATCCTATTCAGGATATGCCATGCCTTGCGCTTACGGGTACCTTTAAAAATAAGATGCTCCACAAAATGAGCCATACCTTGCTCGTCGGGCAGCTCATCGCGCGTACCTGCGTTGATGGCAAAACCACAATAAGCCACCTTGGAACGGGTAGGCTCATGAATAATACGCAATCCATTCGATAAGGTATGCAGGTTGCATTTTTCCCGTATTTCCTCCATTTTCTTCATTCTGAACCAACAATCTGATAACAGAGGGCAAAAATACAACAAAACTTATTGCCGTTTATAGAAAATTACAGATATTTGCAGATGCCAACTAAAAAACAAAAGAAGATGATAACATCCATTCAAGAGCTTTTGCAGAAAGAAGCACAAGCCGTACTGAACATCCCTGTAACAGATGCATACGAAAAAGCCGTAGCGCTCATCGTAGAACATGTACAGCAGAGAAAAGGCAAACTGGTAACCTCGGGCATGGGTAAAGCCGGTCAGATAGCAATGAACATTGCCACTACTTTCTGCTCTACGGGTATCCCATCAGTCTTTCTACACCCCAGTGAAGCACAACATGGCGACCTGGGTATCTTGCAGGAGAATGACTTATTACTGCTTATCTCCAATTCAGGCAAGACGCGCGAAATTGTGGAGCTGACCCAACTGGCTCATAACCTGAATCCTCATCTCCCATTCATCGTAATTACAGGCAACCCCGATAGCCCGCTGGCTCAAGAAGCTACAGTATGCCTCAGTACCGGGAGTCCGAAAGAGGTATGTGTACTGGGAATGACTCCTACCACTTCTACCACAGTTATGACGGTCATCGGTGATATCCTGGTAGTGCAGACCATGATACAGACTGGATTCACCATAGAAGAATACTCTAAACGCCACCACGGAGGCTATTTAGGAGAGAAATCCAGATCATTATGCGAAAAATAGTCGGTATTGGTGAAACTATTCTTGACATCATCTTCCGGGACGGACAACCTACTGCTGCCGTACCCGGAGGCTCGGTGTTCAACGGCATTGTGTCATTGGCCAGGGCAGGATTACCTGTTAATTTCATCAGCGAAACAGGTAATGATCGGGTGGGAAGTATCATTTTGCAGTTTATGCAAGAAAACGGTATCTCTACCGAACATATCAACGTGTTTCCTGATGGAAAATCGCCCGTATCGCTGGCTTTTCTAAATGAGAAGAACGATGCAGAATACCTGTTTTATAAAGATTATCCGAAACAAAGATTAGAGGGGGTATATCCTAGGCTCTCTGAAGATGATATCGTTATAATAGGCTCATACTATGCCTTGAACCCGGTATTAAGAGATAAAATAGTAGAATTACTGGAACAGGCACGTCAGCAAAAGGCCATCATCTATTACGATTTGAACTTCCGGGCAAATCATCAGAAAGAAGCCATCAAACTGGCACCTACCATTATTGAGAACCTGGAATATGCCGATATCGTACGGGGTTCAAAAGATGATTTCCAATACTTATACAAACTGACGGAAGCGGATAAAATCTATAAAGAAAAGATTAAATTCTATTGCCCGAACTTCCTGTATACTGCCGGTGCCGATGAAGTGTCGCTACGCACACACACATTGCAACAGAACTATGCCGTGCCGGCCATACCCACTGCCAGTACCGTAGGAGCCGGAGACAATTTCAATGCAGGCATCCTCTACGGACTCATCAAACTGGGCATACGACACCGCGATTTAAATGACCTCAAAGAAGAGCAATGGAACCGGATTATACACTACGGCATCAGCTTTGCGGAAGATGTATGCCAAAGCTTGGGTAACTCTATCTCACCGGAATTCGCTGCGAGCATCAAGTAACTGCATACACAGAACAGGTAGCTGCCGTGGCTTATCAGAAGCAAGCAGCTGCAAAACCCTGTGCAGATAGCTGCAAAGACTCGTGCAGATAGCTGCATAAAAGGAAGTTGCCAGACCTACAAATTCAAAAAAGAAAAAAAGAAATATAAAATCCTGCATCAGAATCATCGTAGCTCGTGAAAATCCATATATTTGCACTAATCGCTTATTATTAGAGACAATACGAACTATGCACAAAAAACTGTTGATTTATTTCTTTTTCATCACCCTGCTTCCTGCCTGTAACAACGTTGCCCCACATATAACTGTGGTGTGTGAAGAAAACAGTATCGGAAACTGTGTTGTAAAATGGGAAACCACTCCACCCATTCAAGGCCATGTAAAAGTATACGCCTCTACCAACCCTAATCATATATCCGAACATACCCCAGTAGCGGTTGCCAACATTACAGACCAACGGGTTACGGTGGTTACTAAAAATCCTTCTGAACGCTATTATTATACCTTGGTATTCAATGATAAATATCGAGTAAAAACAGCTACACGCAACATTAACATTGCCGGTATACAGAATTTTCGAGACCTGGGAGGATATCCATCTTACAACACTCACAAACAGGTGCGCTGGGGAATGATATACCGCTCTGCAGAAATCAACCGACTCAATGATTTCTCTTTCAGAGAACTGAAACATCTAGGTATTAAAACCATTGTAGATTTAAGGGGGCTCGATGAAAGCGCGAATAAAACGCCCTTACAAGAAGGAATCCACATCATACACATACCTGTCACCGTGGGGTCTCTCAGCCATATCTTACAAGGCATCGAGAACCATAGCATTCAGACAGATACAGTATACCGCATAGCAGAAGCCGGAAGCAGAGCTTTGGTCAGAGAACACATACCTGTGTTCCGCCAACTGTTTGATGTATTGCTGGAGAAAGATAACTATCCCCTTATCATACACTGCTCGTCGGGCAAAGGCCGCACAGGCATTGCTGCAGCACTGATACTGTCAGCCTTGGATGTCAACTCTGACATCATCATGGAAGATTACCTACTGAGCAACAAGTATTTTGACATTGCCCGATTCTCCAAATTCGCCTACCACTTGCCTACGCACACACAAGAGGCTATTACCACGCTATTCTCTGCCAAAGAATCCTTTCTGAACGCAGCCAAGAACGAGATAGAACACATGTATGGAGACGTAGATACCTATCTAAGGAAAGGGATTGGACTAAAAAAAGAAGAAATCAAGAAATTACAGAAACTCTTATTGGAAAAGAACCAATAGAATTCCTATCTTTGCACCCGAAATATAAAGATATACAAAGATTTAATGAAGACATTTGAAGAGCTCGGTGTGTCGCCGGAGATACGCCGTGCTATTGAAGAAATGGGATATGAACATCCCATGCCGGTACAAGAAGAAGTAATCCCTTATCTATTGGGAGTTAATAATGATATCGTTGCCCTGGCACAAACAGGCACGGGTAAAACTGCAGCATTCGGCCTCCCGCTGATACAGAAAATAGAGGTAAACAGAACCGTTCCGCAATCGTTGATTCTCTGCCCTACCCGAGAACTATGTCTGCAGATAGCAGATGACTTGAATGACTACTCCAAATATGTGGATGGCCTGAAAGTTCTTCCGGTTTATGGAGGTTCCTCCATCGAAAGCCAGATTCGTGCTCTGAAGAAAGGAGTGCATATCATCGTGGCTACTCCCGGACGATTGCTCGACTTGATGGAGCGCAAAACCGTGTCACTGACCACTATCCAGAATGTAGTGATGGACGAAGCTGATGAAATGCTCAACATGGGCTTCACCGACAGCATCAACGCCATCCTGGCCGATGTACCCGAAGAACGGAACACCCTGCTGTTCTCGGCTACCATGAGCCCTGAAATAGCCCGCATATCGAAGAATTATCTGCATAATGCCAAGGAAATCACGATAGGCCGTAAGAATGAAGGTACAGCCAATGTGAAACACGTGGTATTTTGCGTACATGCAAAGGATAAATATGCAGCCTTGAAGCGCATCGTGGATTTTTATCCGCAAATCTACGGCATCATCTTCTGCCGTACGCGCAAGGAAACTCAGGAGATAGCAGACAAACTGATGCAGGAAGGCTACAATGCTGATTCGCTGCACGGTGAATTGAGCCAAGCACAACGCGATGCAGTGATGCAGAAATTCCGCATCCGCAACCTGCAACTGCTGGTGGCTACCGATGTGGCTGCCCGTGGATTGGACGTGGACGACTTGACGCACGTCATCAACTACGGCCTGCCGGATGATACCGAAAGCTATACGCACCGCAGCGGACGTACCGGACGTGCCGGAAAAACGGGTACTTCCATTGCCATCATCAACCTGCGCGAGAAGGGCAAGATGCGTGAAATAGAACGCATCATCGGCAAAAAATTCATTCCGGGCGAAATGCCTACCGGAAAACAGATTTGCCAGAAACAACTGTTCAAGGTAATCGACGACGTGGAGAAAGTGAAGGTGAACGAAGAAGAAATTGCGGATTTCATGCCGGAAATCTACCGCAAGCTGGACTGGCTGTCGAAAGAAGACCTTATCAAACGCATGGTAAGCCATGAATTCAACCGTTTTCTGGAGTATTACCGCGACCGTGAGGAGATTGAGATTACCGGCAGCCTGGGAGGTGAGAAAGGCCGTAAAGGAGAGAAAGGCGCACGCAGCAGAACGGCAGAACCGGGCTTTGCACGTCTCTTCATCAACGTGGGCAAGATAGACAGTTTCTTCCCGAACGACCTCATCAATCTGCTGAACAAGAATACCCGCGGACGCATTGAGCTGGGACGTATCGACATCATGCAGAAGTTTGCTTTCTTTGAAGTGGAAGAAGGCGAAGCCAAGAACGTGCTGAAAGCCCTGAACCGAGCCAACTGGAACGGTCGCAAGGTTTCGGTGGAAATAGCTGGTGAAGAAGGAAACGGAAAAGAAAAGGGAAACGGAAAAGGGAAAGAAGGCAAAAGAAAACCAGCCGCACAGACCGCTTCCAAAAGAGCCGATGAAATGCCGGAGAAAAAAGGAAAGAAAAAACCAAGCAGAGAAGAACGCGGCTACACCAAGCCCCGCGGCAAAAAGGACGACTGGAAGCAGTTCTTCCAGCACAACGACGAGTTAAAGGGATTCGAGCCTGATTTCAGCGAAGAAGGCTGGGCCAAGCGTTCCAAAAAGAAGAAATAACCTACCGGGCACGATGCAACGGATAGCCTGACTTTGGCAAAAAAGGTTGACTTCATCCCCCCACTATTTACGGGATATGAGGTCAACTTTTTTTTCCGGCCTCTACTCCATCCGCATCAGGCGTTCACATATCCATTTCACCGTACCAACTTCAATTCTTGAATGAGGTGTTGAGCCTTTCCCTGATATTCCATCAGAAAGAGTATGTAGCGCACATCTACCCCGATGGTGCGCTGTGTCTGGGGTTCGAACAGCAAATCGCCGCTCATCGCTTCCCAGTTCCCGTCGAAAGCCAGGCCCAGCAGTTCGCCGCGGGCATTAAACATGGCACTGCCGCTATTGCCGCCTGTAATATCATTATCGGATATAAAGCACACGCGTAAATCGCCCTTTTCATCGGCATACGGCCCGTAATCAGCAGCCGACAATAAAGACAACAATTCGGGCTGCACTTCGAAATCCGGATTCCCGGCATGGGTTCTCGCTTTCTCCAGCACCCCCTTGGCAGTGGTGTAGTAATCATACACCGCCCCGTCGAAAGGCTCATAGCCGCCTATGGTTCCGAAGCTGAGCCTCAGCGTGGAATTGGCATCGGGATAGAAATTACGGGTAGCATACATCCGGCGGACGGCCTCATTCAGCAAGCGTTCACCACGTTCTATGTTGACAGATGCTTCCTGCATCTGCATACTCATCTCGAAGAACTTTGTGATTAAGTCAATGCCTAACGTCACTGCCGGATCGTTCAGAAAGTGGTACGTCGTGTCTTGTTCCAGAAAGCGTTGAAGCCCGCTGACGGTAGACAGTTGTGTCTGTGCATACAATGCATCGACATAGGCTTGCCGATTACCTCCATATTGGGTAGAAATAGTGTGATACACCTCCGGCCAATAGGCTGAATCTACTTCCTGGGCATATACATCCAGCATGGCAGCCAATACTTCCTTGTCGATGGTGGCATCCATATTGGCATAGGTTTCCACTATTTTCTTCAGGCCTGCCACCACCCTTTCACGCTCTCCCTCAAAATCAAAATTCAGAATCGCCAATGCCTGCTGCACCAGTTCCGGAGCATTCAGAAAAGCCTCTACAAAGTAGGCTTGTGCACGATGTATCTCCCGCCGGCTCTTATAGCTCAGTTCCAGATTGGTAAACAAACGAAGCAAGGCTGTATCGCCCGATTGTGTACGTATCCACCGCCTGAGTTCCTGCTCCAACGCCCGTTTCTTCTGCAAGACACCCAGCTTCTGAATGGCCCGGTTGGTACCGATGCTGTTCTTCCAGTAATTGGAACTTTCATCATATTTGGAAGCATACTTGATACGGATGTCATCATGGCGCTCCATTTCTCTCTTCCAGATGGCCTGCTTGATGCCGCGTACATCAATCTGTGCCTGATTGGCATGATTCATCCGTTCTTCTATGCCATACGAAGACAGATACCGGTCGGTGCTGCCCGGATAGCCGTAGGTCATACAGAAATCACCCTCCTGATAGCCTGCCAGGGAGACAGGTGCCACATAGTCGGGATGATACGGCACATTCTCAGGAGAATAGTCGGCCGGACGATTGTCTTTATCCGCATAGATACGAAACACACAGAAATCGCCCGTATGCCGGGGCCACATCCAGTTATCTTTATCCCATCCGAACTTACCTACCGAGGAAGGGGGAGCAAAGACCAAGCGTACGTCGTTATAATCGCGGTACACCGACAGCCAGAATTCATTACCTCCATAATAAGCGTCTACCACTCCCACCAGCGTAGAATCCTGTGCCGACACCTCTGCTCCGATAACCAGCATCATGGAGTCTACCACTGCCGTACGCTGTGCCTCGCTCATGGCAGGAGTCACCCCTTGCAGCACGCGCCGGGTCACCTCTTCCTGCCTCAGCAAGAAGCGCACATACAATTCCGGATTCGGCAACTCCTCATGGCGATTCTTCGCCACAAATCCCTGTTTCAGATAATCGTGCTGCACAGAAGAGTGCTGCTGAATGCTGCTGAATCCGCAATGGTGATTGGTAAATACCAATCCGTCTTCCGATACCACTACTCCTGAACAAAAACCGCCGAAACTCACCACGGCATCTTTCAAAGAAGCTTTTTTAGGATGATACAATTGCCTGGCCGACAGTTGCAGTCCCAGTTCCTTCATCAGTTTCTGCGTCTGTTTGTCCAGCCTTCCCGGCATCCACATGCCTTCATCTGCCCACCCCATCCAGGGCAGGAGCATCAACACGGCTCCCAGCAGCCACTTGCAGTATCTCTCCTCCAGTTTCATGGCTATCTCTTCTATCAAGCTATTCTTATTCCGCTATCAACCTCAATTTTTTAGCTCCGGTACGCGCCTTCAGCCAGTTGGATATCTTCTTCTCTTCCGAAGCATTCGGAGTCTTTCCAAACTTCAATACGGCCAAGGTCACCGTATCGGTACGCAGGGAATCCACGCTGATTTCCACAGCATGTGATATGGATACAGACTTCACAGAAGGATACAGCACTTTCAGTTCCGGAATAATCTGCTTGCCCAGTTCATTGAACGACTGATAGCGCTTTAAGTCCTTCTCCAGTGCCTCGATTTTCTGTTTCTGCTCCACCAGCCGCTGTTCACTGTTCTTATAGAAATCTTCCATGACCATGGCACGGATAGAAGAAATGTCGAGCGATTCATTGTTCATGCCCTGCATCACCACCAATTTGGTGTCTTTCAGCTTATAATCCTTCATTTTGCTGCGTGCTATGGCGATGGAAGCCTCGGGTACTTCCTGCCCGATGAGCACTACCCTGATTTCGCGTTCCTTTCCCTCGGTAATGATTTTCTTGTCCAGCACCTGTGTATTTTCAAAAGACAGTTGCTCGGTTACAAACTTATTCACGGCTCCGCGGAAGAAGGTGTCCTGAATGATGCCCACGGTGAGATACACAGCCGGACACATGGTAAGTACTGCGATGAAAACGATATATTTCCGCACCGTCTTCTCTCTGCACTTGTCTACAAATTCCTTTCGCTTGAAATGCATCACCCGCACCCCCAGGAAAGTGGCCAGACTGATGAATACAGAATTGATGAAATACAGGTAAAACGCTCCCAGGAAATAAATCAGATTGCCTGTAGCCAAGCCATAGCCAGCCGTACAGAGCGGAGGCATCAAAGCCGTAGCGATGGCCACACCCGGAATCACATTTCCCTTCTCTTTGGTAGAAAGAGCCGTCACACCGGCCAAACCACCCATCAGAGCGATGAATACGTCGTAAATGGTAGGTGATGTACGCGCCAGCAGTTCCGATTGCCCTTCGGCCACCGGACTAATCAAGAAGAAGATAGTGGCCGTGGTGACACTGAACAGCGTAGTGATGAAGAAACTCTTCAGAGAGCGTTTCATCAATTCAAAATCGTTCAATCCTACCGACAGCCCCACCCCCATGATAGGTCCCATAAGCGGCGAAATCAACATGGCACCGATAATCACCGCCGTGGAATTGACATTCAACCCCAATGAAGCCATAAAAATGGCAAAAATCAAAATCCACAGATTCGCTCCTTTAAACTCCACTCCCTTCCGGATAGACTCTACAGTAGCCAATTCATTGTCTTTATCCTTGCGTAAATCTAGGTATTCATTCAGGAATTTCCGGATAACGAACATTTTCTTAGATGACTGATTCATTTTTAGTAGATTTAATTGATTTCTTTGATTCTTTTATTTTATCAGTCGGTTGATTACCGGTATCTGCCGCAACGGCAAATCCCGCTTCACCACATAGGCCAAGAAAATCAACAACAGTAAAGTGCGGTATGCCAAACGGAGGAATAGGTTATCGACAGGCACCCAAACGGCCGCCACATACAGCACGGCTGCCAAGAGTACATACGCACCGATGGCCTTCAAATCGTATTGAATGGGGTATTTTTTCTGTCCCACTACATAAGACAATACCATGGCCACCCCATAGCCGGCAAATCCGGCCCAGGCACAAGCCATATAGCCATAACGGGGAATTAGGAAAATATTCAGCAAGATCAGTATGGTGCATCCGGTCAAAGAGAAATAAGCTCCCCAACGGGTTTCATCGATTAACTTATACCAGAAAGAAAGGTTGAAATACACACCCATAAAGATTTCGGCAGCCATCACGATAGGCACTACCCGCAGCCCCGGCCAATAGTCACGTCCGATGATAAATTTCAATACATCCAAATAAAACATCACCGCCAGAAAAGCCAGCAACGTAAAGATAATAAAGAATTTCATGGCTTGTGCATACATCGCCCGGTTATCTTTCTCCCGGCTTTTCCCGAATACAAACGGTTCGTACGCAAAGCGGAAAGCCTGTGTCAGCATGGCCATCACCATGGCTATCTTACTGGCCGCCCCGTAAATGCCCAGTTGCACCAAAGCCGCCGATTCATCGGGATATACAAAGCGGAAAATAATCTTGTCGGCCACCTGATTCAGAATACCCGCTAGCCCCAGCACCAGCAGCGGCAGGCTGTAGGCCAACATACGGCGCAGCAAGGCCCGGTCCAGGATGTAGGCAAATCCGCGCATCTCGGGTATCAGACACAACATCACTACCGACGTGCATATCAAATTGAACAGGAAAGCATAGCTTACGTCACTGCCACGCATAACTACGTAATAGATTAAGTTTAGCGTTATGTTCAGGAAGATAAACAGCAACTTCAGAGCGGCAAATTTCAGTGGCCGTTTCTGATAGCGCAAATAGGCAAAAGGGATGCTCTGAATGGCATCCATGGCTACCACGGCCATCATCATGCCCAAATACCAAGGATGATCGGCATACCCCATCATGCCTGCCAAGGGATGCAGGAACAAGAGTCCCAGCAGCAGAAAGCACACAGCTACTGCTCCCACACTCAGCAAGGTGGTGGAATAGACCCGCTTAGGGTCTTCGCCTGCGCGATTGGCGAAGCGGAAAAAGCCCGTTTCCATACCAAACGTCAGCATCACCATGGCCAATGCCGTCCAGGCATACAGATTGGTAACTACCCCGTAGCCGCCCGACTGTGCCGACAACGCAGAAGTATATACTGGTACCAGCAGATAATTCAGAAAACGCCCCACGATACTGCTCAGTCCGTAGATAGCCGTTTCCTTAGCCAAACTTTTCAATCCCGCCATGTCTATTATTCATCTTTAATCATTCATCACCGAATAAAGTCTTCTGACTTGTATAAATACTCCGTCCTAAATGTTTGTAAGCCAACTCTGTAACTTCCCTTCCGCGCGGAGTACGCTTCAGGAAGCCTTCTTTGATAAGAAAGGGCTCATACACTTCTTCTATGGTACCGGCATCTTCGCCCAAAGCTGTGGCAATGGTAGTAAGTCCCACAGGACCTCCCTTGAATTTATCGATAATCGTACAGAGTATCTTATTGTCTATTTCGTCCAACCCATATTTATCGATATTCAGAGCCTCGAGTGCATACTGGGCTATTTCCGTATCAATGCTCCCCGTGCCTTTCACCTGTGCAAAGTCGCGCACGCGGCGCAGCAAGGCATTGGCTATACGAGGCGTACCCCGACTGCGCGAAGCAATCTCGGTAGCAGCCCGCGTAGAACAAGGCACATCCAGAATGCCTGCCGAACGGCGGATAATGCCGCTGAGAATATCATCATCATAATACTCCAGGTGCAGATTGATGCCAAAACGTGCCCGAAGCGGCGCCGTAAGCAAACCGCTGCGCGTGGTAGCTCCCACCAGGGTAAACGGGTTCAAGTCTATCTGAATGCTGCGTGCCGACGGTCCTTTATCAATCATGATATCGATGCGGTAATCCTCCATAGCCGAATAAAGATACTCCTCTACTACCGGACTCAACCGGTGTATCTCGTCGATAAACAACACATCATTCGGTTCCAGGCTGGTGAGGATACCTGCCAAATCGCCCGGCTTATCCAATACCGGACCCGACGTTATCTTGAATCCCACCCCCAGTTCATTGGCGATAATATTCGAGAGTGTAGTTTTTCCCAATCCGGGAGGACCATGCAGCAGTACATGGTCGAGCGCCTCTCCGCGCAGACGTGCCGCCTTTACGAAGATGCGCAGATTATCCACCACCTTGTCTTGCCCGCTGAAGTCCTCAAAACAAAGCGGACGGAGCGCATTTTCAAAATCGCGCTCTTTACCGGTGACTGGCTGCTGATTACGTATATCAAAGGAGTCTTGTTCCATGCCGATGATTCTTCTTTTCTTGCAAAATAACTAATTTATTTTGAGATAACCCCCATTCAGCATCTATTTTCAGCATCTCAGCGAAACATTGGCTGTGCAAACCATTTCTTAAACATCCACGTGACTCCCACATATAACAGGATCGCAGAAAAGAAACCTACAATGGCATCAATCAGATAGTGTGCCTGAATGTAGACCGTAGCTCCGCACAGCAGTACATAGAAAGGAAACAGCGCTGCAAACAGTTTCTTGCTGCCTCGCCAAGCCATAATCATCAGAATGGTACTCATGCCCACGTGAGAACTGGGAAATGCTGCTGTGGGCCGTTCGCCCACTTGCTGCGAACTCTCCACCAGATTATAGAACAAGCCATGCTCATAGCCGGGACCCGGCAGCAGTTCCTGGTGATGATGGAAATAATCACCGATAGCCGGAAACACCCCTTTAGACACTTGCTCCATGCCAATGGCGGGAAAATAGAACTGCGGACCTGCCACCGGCACAAAGATATAGAACAGGTAATAGATGAAAAAAGCCGTCACAATGACGAAGGACACCTTCTCGAAGAGGTCGAACCGGTAAAACAGGTACCACACTACCACCACCAATATCATGGGATAGTAAGAAAAATAGCCCAAATTGAAAGGTTCGCTGACCCACATCTGTGGAAAGCACTCACTGAACCACACAGCAGGCTGTCCGCCAAACAGCCACTGTTCGGCAGCGGCAAAGTGATGATCCAAATTCGGGAATATGCGATTAAATTCGAAGGTATCCGGGTACCAGTAAGAAAGCAAAGACATGTGGATGGCTATGCGTATAAAAGCCGAGAATTTACAAGGAGCCAGTCGGTATAGATACATCAGCAGAAACGTCATACCCGCTATCAGGGCACGGTCTACCAACATCTGCACCGGATGATCCATTTCTTGAAAAAGAAACAATATCAATATAGAAGTCAACAAACTGTATATCAGCGTAGCTTTCTCTACTGCAAACAATCCTTTGCGGGTCTCTACTCTTCTGAATAAATCAATCATTCAAGGGTTCTATTTTCAGTCAAACATATTATCTTACAGCCATCCTTCCTGCTTATACCAATTCATGGTTTCGGTTACACCCCGTTCCAAGTCATAAAGCGGCCGATAGCCCAGTTCTTCACACGTGGGGGCAATGTTGCACCTCCAGTTCCGCTGCTTCATGATGCGATACTTATCCGAATTGAGCGTACTGGATGTGCCCCTGCACCGAGCCACCCATTCGGCCAGCAAAGATACTATTTTCAATACAATTAACGGAAATTTCAAACGAATAACTAACGGATTACCCAATTCCCGACGAATTAAGTCCGAAAATGTGCGACTTTGATACACCTGTCCGTCCGATAGGAAATAGGCGCGATGAGTTACCTGCCGCTCTATGGCCAGAAAAACCGCCTGCACAATATCCTTTACATAAACAAAGGTCAGGTCTTGCCGTTTGAATCCGGCAGCCACGTCTACATGCTGTTTGATAGATTGGGCCATCAGGAAATAATCCTTTTCTCTAGGACCGTATACACCTGTAGGACGAAAGATTACAGTGGGGAAATCGGGCAGACTCTGCAAAAACTGCTCGGCTTTCCATTTGCTCTGTCCATAGGCTGTATTGGGTTGTGGAATATCACGGTCGGTAATCGGTTGATAATCTTTCTCATGTACCGGACCGAAAACACTCAATGTACTGATAAAGATAAACTGTACAGGCACCATATCCAGCTCTATCAGCGCCCGCACAAAATCGGCCGTCTGCCCATAATTCACCCGTTCAAAGTCGCGCTTGTCGGCACACTTGGTCACTCCGGCACAATGCACTATGTAATCGAACCTGCCGTATCGCAACTTGTGCTGCTGCAACAAAGCACGCATACGCTCCGGATGTCCAAAATCCAGTTCAAAGAACTGTATTCTATGATCCTGCAAATATTTACGACTGCTCGAAGCGCGCACTCCGGCCCATGTCTGCAGCCCCCGTTCCACGGCAGCCTCTACCAGATAGCTTCCGATAAACCCGCTTGCTCCTGTGACTAAAATAGACTTCATATCTTTTCTTCAATCTGCTATTCTGTTATCATTACTCTTTTTGGGCTCTACGTGGATATTAATCAGCGTACCTTGCCCAAACAAATCTCTCAGCCTGCATTCTATGGCGGTGGCGGCGGCGTGTGCTTCTTCCAGTGAAATCTTTCCATCCATGCGCACGTGCAAATCGATGGAATAGTAACTGCCGATGCGCCGCGTACGCAAATGATGCGGCTCGCTGACACCCGGAAACGACAGCACAGCCTGTTCTATCTGACACTCCACCTCATCGGGCAAAGATTTCTCCAACAATTCTTCCACACAAGGTACCAGCAGACAAAGGGATGCCTTCAGAATAAACACACTCACAATCACCGCTGCTATAGGGTCTAACACCCGCCAGGATTCGCCCAAGAGAATGGCTCCACCGATACCCACCGCTGTACCTACCGACGACAACGCATCGCTCCGGTGATGCCAGGCATTGGCCACCACCACCTGCGAGTGCAGCCTCTTTCCACAAGCCGCTGTATAGCGATATAACCATTCTTTGGAAAAAACAGATACTCCTGCCGCCACCAATGCCACCACACCAGGCTGCTCCAGCACTTCACCTTGCCAGCAAGCATACATGGCCGTTACTCCATTCCACAGAATGCCCAGTCCCACGGCAAAAAGCAGCAAACCGATGATGGCTGTAGCCAGCGTTTCATATTTTCCATGACCATAATCATGTCCTTTATCCTCCGGCTTATTGGATATTCGTACAAAAAGCACTACAATCACATCCGTTATAAAGTCGCTCAGCGAATGTACCGCATCGGCCAACATCGCCGCACTATGCCCCCAAATACCTGCCACAAACTTAAAAAGCAGCAGCAAAAAATTCACTACACTACCCCAAAGAGTTACTTTATAAATCTCCCGTTCACGGGTTTCGGCTTCCATTTTCATGCTTGATTGAACATTTTATAGACTGTAAGTGAGCGCAAAATTACAATTAATTTCGAAATATGCTGCCATTCTGCCCAAAGTAAACACACCCCGCCTTCCCTCACTACACCCTCATCAGCTCTGCCTTGGATTTCGGCCGTATCTCTTCCACAGCAGCCCCACTCCGTATAAACAGCCCTAAATACGGAGCAGATACGGAGTTGTTACGGCCCTGTTACGGAGCAGACCCGCAGGGGATGCCTGCCAGGGACATTTCCGCTCCTATCAGAAACGCATTTTAGCATATATTTCCATAAAAATGAACCGCAAGAAAAATTAATTTGTTTACTTTGTACCTATCAAATCAAAACCATCCTATTATGGCCAAGAAAAAAGAAAAAAAAGCAGGTAAACGCATGAAGAAAAAAGAGCTTGTGAAAGCCCTCCTGGATTACTTTCATGCCAATCCTCAAGAGGTGCTCCCGCTGAAGCGCATCTTTGAACAGCTGCACCTCAGCACGCACCCGTTAAAGATGCTTTGCAAAGACATCCTTGCAGAACTACTGGATGATGATTACATCTCGGAAGTAGATAAATATAAATACAAACTCAATACCCACGGCATAGAAATGACCGGTGTGTTCCAACGGAAAAGCAACGGAAAGAACTCTTTCTTACCCGATGAGGGAGGAGAGCCCATCTTTATAGCCGAAAGAAATTCGGCACACGCTATGAACAACGACCGTGTACGCGTGGCTTTCTATGCCAAACGCCATGGAAAGACCGCTGAAGGCGAAGTGATAGAAATTCTGGAACGGGCCAACGATACCTTTGTAGGCACCTTAGAAGTGGCCAAATCGTATGCTTTTCTGGTTACGGAAAACCGTACGCTGGCCAATGACATCTTTATACCCAAAGAGAATCTGAAGGGAGGAAAGAACGGCGATAAGGCTGTGGTAAAAGTCATTGAATGGCCCGACAAAGCCAAAAATCCCATCGGACAAGTAATCGATATTTTGGGAAAAGCAGGCGACAACAACACGGAAATGCATGCCATTCTGGCTGAATTCGGCTTGCCTTACGTCTATCCGATGTCGGTGGAAAAAGCTGCCGACCGCATCTCTGAGGAAATATCGAACGAAGAACGGGCCAAACGGGAAGACTTCCGGAAGGTTACGACCTTTACCATCGACCCCAAAGATGCCAAGGATTTTGATGACGCACTCTCTATCCGCCAACTGGATAATGGCCTCTGGGAAGTGGGGGTACACATTGCCGATGTATCACATTATGTCACTGAAGGAAGCGTCATCGACAAAGAAGCTGAAAAGAGAGCTACTTCAGTCTATCTGGTAGACCGTACCATCCCGATGCTGCCGGAGCGTCTGTGCAACTTTATCTGTTCTTTACGGCCGGATGAAGAAAAATTAGCCTATTCTGTTATCTTCGAAATGAACGAAAAAGCAGAAGTGCTCCGCTCACGCGTGGTACACACCGTTATCAAGAGCAACCGCCGATTTACCTACGAAGAAGCCCAGCAGACCATAGAGACCGGTGAGGGTGAATACAAAGAAGAAATTCTGCAACTGGACCGATTTGCTAAATTATTGCGTGAAAACCGTTTCAAGGCCGGGGCCATCAACTTCGACCGTTACGAAGTGCGCTTCGAAATCGATGAAAACGGCAAGCCGCTTCGCGTTTACTTCAAAGTATCCAAGGATGCCAACAAACTGGTGGAAGAATTCATGTTGCTGGCCAACCGTACCGTGGCCGAAAAAATAGGACGAGTGCCTAAGGGTAAGAAGGCCAAGGTGCTACCCTACCGTATACACGACCTACCCGACCCTGACAAGCTGGACACACTGGCTCAGTTCATAGCCCGCTTTGGCTATAAACTACGCACCAGCGGCACCAAGACCGACGTTTCCAAGTCGATTAATCACCTGCTGGACGACATTCAAGGCAAGAAGGAAGAAAACCTTATCGAAACAGTATCTATCCGCGCTATGCAGAAAGCCCGCTACTCCGTGCATAACATCGGACATTACGGCTTAGCTTTCGATTACTATACTCATTTCACCTCGCCTATCCGCCGCTATCCCGACCTGCTGGTACACCGCCTGTTGACCCGCTATCTAGACGAAGGCAGCCGCAGTGCCAGCGAAAAGAAATACGAAGCATTGTGCGAGCATAGCAGTGCTATGGAGCAGATAGCTGCCAATGCCGAACGAGCCAGCATCAAATATAAGCAAGTGGAATTTATGACCGAACGCTTGGGACAAATCTATGACGGAGTAATTTCCGGTGTCACTGAATGGGGACTGTATGTGGAACTGAATGAAAATAAATGCGAAGGCATGATACCTATCCGCGATTTGGATGATGATTATTATGAATTTGATGAAAAGAATTATTGTCTGCGCGGACGTCGTAAGAAACACACCTACAGTTTAGGCGACTCCATCACGGTAAAGGTGGCACGCGCCAATCTCGAAAAGAAGCAGTTGGATTTTGCTTTGGTGGATTAATTCCTCCAGAAAAACCATCATAAACAGAGAGGCTGCCGGCCAACCAATAAGGTAACCGACAGCCTCTCTGTTTGTTTGATTATTCCAGCCGGCCAGCAACCGGGTCTGTTCGCTTACAAGTGCAAGGTTCCGAAGAACTGCGGACAGTGAAAATTCGGTTGAGGTAAATCAATCGGATTCCACGACAAAAAATGAGGAGTCTGCAGTTTATCGCCACACTTATAGAAATTAGCCCGTATCTCTTTACCTTCCAAAGACTTCACATCATGTAAGAAGAATGTGGTAAAAGGAATTATTAGCGCCACTTCCCAAGAGCAGTCACCTATCTGCTCTTCGAAAGGTTCTCTGCCCAACGATGACCAGCGTTGCACTTTATCCAGTACCTCTTGCGGTGCATGGCGACGATTTTCACGCTCGGCACCGGCTCCTACCAGCAGCGTACCGGCACAGTTACACTCCACATTATAATACACACCGTCATCAGCCGGAACGGAGAAGAACTCTACACAAGCATCTTCCCACACAGAACCATTATCGTGTGCAGCTACGGCGCGCACCGATGCCTCTTTTACTTTATAATGCAGCAAAATAGAATCGTGAGTATACGCTATACGGAACTGCACTTCGGGCATATAAGGAAATTCGGCCCAATTCACAGTAGCTATCTGCTGAAAAGCTATTTTTTCTTCGTCCAGCAGAGCAGGAATCGCTTCTACCGGAATATTAGCAGCACTAACTTTTTTTACATTCAAATCTTTCATACAGAAGTCTATTCTTAATGTACGTTGTTTACAGGCATGAAGCGATGAATTCGCGCATGGCAGGTGTATGTTCTTCTACACTTTGCAACAGTTTAAACTGAGCTTTGGTGCGCACCAGGTTATGCTCCGGATACTGAATTTTATAATAAGTATCTCCATTGATGTAATCTGCCAAGAAGCGTACACACTGCATATAAGGGAACAGCGCTGCCGCATAAGGCAGGTTTTCTATTTCAATGGGCAACAGGAAGGAACGTGCCGATTCCAGATAACCTTTGGTAAATGCCTTGAAAATCTCCGTGTTAAAGTTTACATTATCCAAGTTCTGATCATCTTCTGCACCGGTATTGGCAGCAGAACGCAAGAAATCGCCGTAATCAGAGAATATAAAGCTGGGCATTACGGTATCCAAATCGATTACACACAACACATTACCATCCTCATCAAACATCATGTTATTGACTTTGGTATCGCAATGACACACACGTTTGGGCAGTACACCTTCTCTGTGCAGACGTTCGGCTTTACACATTTCTTCTGCACGGCTTTCTATTTCATTCAAAAAGAACTGCACATCTTTTACGCGTCCCACAGCATCGGCTGCCACAGCATCGCGCAACTGCTTCAGACGGAACTCCATGTTATGAAAATCTGGAATTGTTTCTCCCAATGCATCAGGGATATCAGCCAACATAGCCTGAAAATTACCAAAAGCCACACCAGCGTAATAAGAATATTCGGGATTCACCGTTTCATAGGTCTGAGCATTCGGAATGAATGTCATGACTCTCCAATAGCTTTCCCCGTCGAACCAGAATGACTTGCCGGTTTCTGCATCTACAAAATGGAGCACCTTACGGTCGATATCGTTGGCACCGCTTTCTTCTAATTTCTTACGGATGTGACACGTTACCGCATGAATATTGCTCTGCAGCATTTCTACGTTTTGAAATATAGCATGATTGATGCGCTGCAACACATAGTCGGGTGCATCTGCTTCTTGAGTGTTCACTTTATAAGTGTCATTGATTAATCCGGCACCCAACGGTTTTATTTCATGAACTGTACCCTGCAAATCAAAATGCGATACGATAGATAAAAGGTCTTTCATAATAATGTCTGTTAGATTAAATTTATAATGCACAAAGATAATGCCTTTTCTTCGAAAAAAAAGGCTTTTTAGTTCGATGAACATCAAAAAACATACATTTCCCCCTGTCAAGCCAGAAAAAGCAACACTATCTTGGAAGTTTTTTTACGAAATATCCCTATATTTGTCCGGCAACCCTTAAAACGACAGCTTTATGCATATAGTGAAAAAGCCATTTTTGGTATTGATACTTTCTATCCTTACAGTATTGCTGCAAGGACAAAATATAGCTTTCAGCCATCTGACTACCGATGACGGACTTTCACAATTTTCGGTAAACAGCCTGTATATCGATGAAAACGGCTTATTATGGATAGGAACGCGCGAAGGACTGAACCGCTATAACGGTGATGAAATTAAGACTTATAAACTCCGCAAGAATGATCCAAACAGTCTGTTTTGCAACAATGTGTTGCGAATGACGGGCAATAAAAATGGAAAAATCTACTTGCTCTGCACCGAAGGGGTGGCCGAGTTCAATCTTATCACACAGAAATTCACCACCCTGATTCAAGGAGAAATCAACAGCATCTATTACAACAACGGTCTTTACATCGGAAAAAAGAACGAAATCTACCGCTACAACAATGAGACCCGTAACTTCGATTTATTTTATCAGATGCCTGGTAAAGACCTGGATATATGCAGCATGCATCTATCTGGAAGGAACCTCTGGATAGGAACTACGAGATTAGGAGTCTATCAGCTAAATACCCATACTCAGGAATTGACTCACCCCATAGAAGCAGGCAATATCACCAGCATCTACGAAGACAGTGCCAGAGAATTATGGATAGGCAGTTGGGAACATGGCTTGTTTCACGTACTGCCCGATGGCAAGATAGAACAGTTTACACATAATCCGGCCAATCCACATAGTCTTTCTTCTAACTTCGTGCGCACTTGCTGTGAAGACAATCTGGGAAATATCTGGATAGGAACCTTTACCGGACTGAACCGCTACAACAAGGCTACCAGACTTTTTCAGAACCATACGGCCAGTGATGCACGGCATGAGGGACTGACCCACTCTTCCATCTGGTGCATCGTAAAAGACCAGCAAGGCACTATCTGGCTGGGCACCTATTTTGGCGGAGTGAATTATTTTAATCCGGAATATGAAATCTATACCCGATACTCCTACTCTATGGAAGAGAAGAACGGACTGAGCTATCCGGTGGTAGGACGCATGGTAGAAGACAAAAAAGGGAATCTGTGGATAGCCACAGAAGGAGGCGGACTGAACTACTATAACCGCCTGACACATGAATTCAAATGGTATAGGCCAGGGACTTCTGCCAACAGCATTTCACACAACAATATCAAAGCACTCTATTACGATGCCTTGAAAGAAACCATCTGGATAGGTACACACCTGGGAGGAATGGACTGTCTGGATATACGCAGCGGACGCTTTACACACTACCGCATGGAAACAGATAATCCGGAATCGCTGCCATCGGACATTATCCGAGATATCATACCCTATGGCAAGGACTTGATTATAGCTACCCAAAACGGCGTATGCCTGTTCGACACTGCCAGCGGAAAATGCCAACAGTTATTCAAAGATTCCAAGGAAGGACGCAGTATCAAAATGGTAGCCGATGTACTGATAGACAACAAAGGCACTCTTTGGATAGCAGCCACCGGTGAAGGGGTATTCAGCTACCGCTTTGATACGAAAGAACTGACGAATTACCGCTATGACCCAAACAATCCTAACAGTCTGAGCAACAATAATGTAAACAATATATCCCAAGATAACCAAGGCTACTTGTGGTTTGCCACTTCGGGCAGTGGACTAGACTTATATCACCCGGAAAGCCATTCTTTCGAAAATTTTGATATGAGTAAAAACGGCCTGGCCAGCGACTGCGTATACAAAACCCATGCATCGCCGGTCAGCGGGAAATTACTGCTCATTACCAACCAGGGCTTTTCTATTTTCGACAAAGAGAACCAGCGCTTTCAGAACTTCAGCGCAGAAAACGGATTCCCCTTCACTGCTGTCAATGAAAACGCTCTTTGTGTGACCCGCGACGGAGAAATCTACTTGGGAGGCACGCAAGGAATGATATCCTTCCATGAAATGGAATTGTACTTTACCCCCAAACCCTACCACATCATCTTGTCCAGACTCATCGTCAACGGTAAGGAAGTAGAAGTAGCCGATAAAACCGGTATCCTGAAGCAAGCCTTGTGTCATACCAAGGAAATCACATTGAATGCCGACCAAAATATGTTTACCATCGAATTCGCCACTTCGAATTTTGTAGCAGCCAATAAAGATGTTATTCTCTATAAGCTAGACGGCTTTACGAAAGGATGGAACAGCACACATAACCTGCACAACCTCACCTTTACCAACTTGAATGCAGGTACCTATCATCTGGAAATCAAGGCAGAAAATAAGGACAGCCACATCTGTCCGCCCGTAAAACTAGCCATACACATCTTGCCGCCTTATTACAAGACTACATTGGCTTATATGGTTTATATCGTCCTGACCGGACTGCTCATCGGCTACCTGATACGTATCTACAAATCCAGAATCAAGTTGCAGGAGTCACTGAAATACGAACAGAAGCACATTCTAGATATCGAAGCCCTGAACCAGTCGAAACTGCGATTCTTCACCAACATCTCTCATGAATTCCGCACACCGCTTACCTTGATTGTGGCACAGGTAGAAACGCTGCTGCAAGTGCAGAATTTCACCCCCAGCATTTATAATAAGGTGCTGAGTATCTATAAGAACTGCATCCAATTGAGAGAACTGATTACCGAGTTACTGGACTTCCGGAAGCAAGAACAAGGGCATATGAAAATCAAAGTCAGCCCACACAATCTGGTAGACTTCCTATATGAAAATTATCTGCTATTTCTAGAATATGCCAGCAGCAAACAAATCAGTTTCAATTTTAAGAAAGAAACCGATGCGCTGGAAGTATGGTATGACCAGAAACAAATGCAAAAAGTCATCAACAACCTACTGTCCAACGCTGTGAAACATACCAAGCCTGAAGACACCATTACATTGGGAGTCAAAACTGTAGACAATCAAGCCGTTATCTATGTAAGCGATACGGGTACCGGAATTGATGCCAAGGAGGTAGACAAAATCTTCGATCGCTTCTATCAGATAGAACCAGTAAACGGTACCCTTAACAACAAGGGAGGTACCGGCATCGGCTTGGCACTGACCAAGGGTATCGTAGAACTGCACCACGGCACCATCCGTGTAGAAAGCCAATTGGGCGAAGGAACCAGTTTCATCGTCAGCCTGCCCTTAGGCAATGCACACTTCTCTGACAATGAAATCAGCCAGCAGAACGACCCTATCCAACAACCTGATATGCAACAAACAGAAATAGACCAACTGTTACAAGCAGAACTGGCCGATACGGTACCCTTCCACCACAACCAGCATGTAAAAATGCTGATTGTAGAAGATAATGACTCTATCCGAGAAATGTTGGCAAACATCTTCAGCCCTTATTATCAGATTCTTACAGCAGCAGACGGTATGGAAGGACTGGAATTGGTACATCAGGAAATGCCCAATATCGTGGTGAGCGATGTAGTAATGCCACGCATGTCGGGTACCGAACTGTGCAAGGAAATCAAAGCAGACTCTGATACCTGCCACATACCGGTGGTATTGCTCACCGCACGAACTGCTATTGAGCAAACCCTAGAAGGACTGCGGATTGGTGCAGACGACTATATTACCAAACCGTTCAACACTACCCTGCTGATATCGCGCTGTAATAACCTGGTGAACTCACGCATCCTGCTGCAAGAGAAATTCAGCAAACAGCCACAGACGGCCGCACAGATGTTGGCTACCAACCCTATAGACAAAGATATTCTGGATCGCGCCATGGAGGTCATAGAAAAGCACATGGACGACTCGGAATTCAACGTCAATGTATTTGCCCGCGAAATGGCCATGGCACGTACCAGCCTGTTTGCCAAATTAAAAGCTATTACCGGACAGACACCCAATGAATTCATTCTGACCATTCGTCTGAAAAAAGGTGCCTGGATGCTGCGCAATAACATGGAACTGAACATTACAGAAATATCCGACCGCATCGGATTCAGTTCCTCACGCTATTTCTCCAAGTGCTTTAAAGACCTCTACCACGTCAGTCCTTTGGCCTACCGGAAAGCAGAAGATGTCTGCAAGTCAGCCGAACAAACGGAGAACGAGGAGGAAGAATAAGCAAGTGTACAATTTTCCCCATTCTACGTACTTTACAAGCCCTTTATTTTCCACATAAAGGGCTATTTTTGTTCTATCAATTTAGAATAATAGAATTTATAGTATGAAACACTTTCCTTTTCATCTAATCTCCCTCCTCTCCGGAACGGCTCTGCTATCCGGATGCGGTGCCGGCAGCAAACAGAAAACAGCCGATGTGCCCCGATGCGAAAAGCCTAATGTAATTTATCTCATTTCTGATGATCTCGGCATCGGAGACCTAAGTTGTTATGGTGCCACACAAATAAGTACCCCCAATCTGGACCGCCTGGCTGGTCAGGGGTTACAATTCACTAATGCCTATGCCACTTCGTCTACCAGTACGCCGTCTCGTTTCGGCTTACTCACCGGCATGTACCCCTGGCGCCAGGAAAATACCGGCATTGCCCCCGGAAATTCCGAACTGATTATCGATACCGCCTGCGTTACCATGGCTGATATGTTCAAAGCAGAAGGTTATGCCACCGGTGTAGTAGGCAAATGGCACCTGGGACTGGGTCCTAAGGGCGGTACCAATTTCAACGAAGAAATTCATCCCAATACTCAAGACATCGGTTTCGACTACGAATTTATCATCCCGGCCACAGTAGACCGCGTGCCCTGCGTGTTTGTAGAAAACGGACGAGTAGTAGGCCTGGATCCCGCCGACCCCATCACCGTGAGCTACAAAGAGAAAGTAGGTAACTGGCCCACAGGCGAAGAGAATCCCGAACTGGTGAAAATGAAGCCTAGCATGGGACATAACAATACCATTGTCAACGGCATACCCCGCATCGGATGGATGACCGGCGGGAAAGCTGCTCTCTGGAACGATGAAGACATAGCAGACAATATTACCGACAAAGCCAAGGCCTTCATTAGCGAACACAAAGATGAGCCGTTCTTCTTATACATGGGTACACAAGACGTACACGTGCCTCGTGTAGCTCATCCCCGCTTTGCCGGAAAGAGCAAACTGGGACCTCGCGGAGATGTGATTCTACAGCTCGATTGGACTGTAGGCGAAATCATGCATACCCTAGACAGCCTCAACTTGGCCGACAATACTATCTTTGTGTTCTGCAGCGACAACGGTCCGGTGATTGACGACGGCTATCAAGACCAGGCCCGCGAACTGCTGAACGGACATAAGCCCATGCGCCACTACCGGGGCGGAAAATACAGTGCTTTTGAAGCAGGTACCCGCATACCATTCATCGTACGCTGGCCGGCCAACATCAAACCCGGCAAGCAGCAATCCCCCTTCTCTATGATTGATGTGTACGCTTCTCTGGCCAACCTGCTGGAACATGAAATACCAGCCGGCTCAGCCCCCGACAGCCGTAATCGCCTGGATGTACTTTTGGGTAAACAACCGACAGAAAAGACCTATATTGTACAACAGAATCTGAACAATACCCTCTCACTTATCTTGGGTGACTGGAAATACATAGAGCCCAGTAACAAACCTGCCTTGGAATATTGGACCAAAACAGAAATGGGCAACGACCCGATGCCGCAGCTTTATGACCTAGCCAATGATCCTTCTGAGCAGCACAACATAGCCCAGCAGCATCCGGATGTAGTACAAGAACTATCCAGCTTGCTGAAAGATATTAAAGCCGCTGGACAGAAGTAACGAATGTACAGAATTACACCTATTACGGACGAAAACCGAGTCCGTGTATAGGTGAATCCTGTAACTTTGCGATATCAAACATAGACTCATACTGAAAATATAAACTGACTACACAGAACTTCTGACCTTAAAATTTTCAATAGATCTTAATCAATTTAATCGTAGAAGAGGGGAAACCGTGAGGCTTCCCCTCTTTCTTTAGGAGTGATGTACAAATTTATACCATTTATGAACTAAAAGATAGTTGTATTTACATACAAAAGCCCTATTTTTGCAGTTGATAACTGATTATAACAAGCGTAAACAACCTATTTTTTATTAACCAACAGATTTTAATATTTATGAAGAAAGAAAATCTTTTGAAAGTATTAAGTATCATGCTGTTTTCTATGATTTTTGCCCTTCAGGCAAAAGCACAGGATATAACAGTAACAGGTACCGTCAATGACAACTTTGGTCCTGTAATTGGAGCATCCGTACTCGTAAAGGGGACCACCAATGGTTGCATCACGGATTTAGACGGTAAATTCACTTTATCTAATGTTTCTGCCAAAGGTACACTCGTAGTGTCCTTCGTTGGCTATCAAACACAAGAAATCCCTGTAAAAGGGCAAACTACTTTTACCATCGATCTGAAAGAAGATGCACAACAACTGCAAGAAGTCGTAGTAGTAGCTGTAGGTTACGGTGACGTGAAAAGACGCGACTTAACCGGTTCTATCGGTAAGGCCAACATGGAAGACTTGACCAAGACTCCGGTGAACAACGTAGCTGAATCATTGGGTGGTCGTGTAGCCGGTGTACAAGTATCCTCAGGTGACGGCGGTTTGGGCGACAACTTCAACATCGTAATTCGTGGTGCCGGTTCGTTGACACAAGATACATCTCCGCTGTATGTCATCGATGGCTTTCCCTCTGAGTCATCCGGTATGGCGGCTCTCAACCCGAACGATATAGAATCCATCGATATCCTGAAAGATGCATCTGCTACCGCTATTTACGGTTCTCGTGGTGCCAACGGTGTAGTTATCATTACCACCAAGAAAGGCAAATCCGGAAAAGTGAAAGTAAGCTATAATGGTAGTGTAAGTGTAAGCAAGGTGAAGAATCTGATGGAGGTGATGGATGCTTACGACTTCGTACGCCTGCAACAGGAAGTTTTGGCCAATGCAGACCCCAAAGAAGTAAACGGCCAAATGATTCCTTTGTTTGACTATTATTATCTGCAAGACGGTAAAACCATAGAAGATTATAAGACCATCAAGAATTATGATTGGCAAGACGAAATCTATCGCACAGCCATCAGCCACAATCATCACGTAGCCTTGAATGGTGGAAGCGAAAAAATGGATTATGCCGCTTCACTGTCTTATAGCGACCAACAAGGTGTAATTCTGAACTCTGAACTGAAGCGTTATCAAGGTCGTTTCCAAATCAACCAACGCATCAACGATAAAATAAAGGTGAACGCTAGTGCTAACTACGCTTCGATTATACAAGGTGGTCCTAACCCCTCTATCAATGCCACTCAATCCTCTTACTCTTTATTGTATAGTGTATGGGGATATCGCCCTGTATCTCCTTCAGGTAATGACCTGCTGGAATCGCTGTATGATGAAGAAGCTGAAACCAACGACTACCGCTTCAATCCGGTAAAATCTGTTCAGAATGAATTCCGCCAAAAGACAACCAACAATTTCCAGTTTAACTTTGGTGTAGAATGGGAAATCATTAAAAACTTGAAATTCAAGACGACCGGTGGTTACACCAGCAAAGACTATAAGAACGAAGAGTTCAATAACTCACAGACTCGTACAGGTAACAGCCATCCTAGCAATGCACAAAGCAAGGGTGTAAATGCCAAATTGTATCAATCAGAAAATAAAAGCTATCTGAATGAAAACACATTGAGCTATGTGTTCAACAAGAAGAATCATAACATCAATGCGCTGTTGGGTATCACGTTCCAAAAGAACACCTTCTTTGACCATGAAGTAGAAGTGAACCATATTGTGAATGAAAAATTGGGCATGTCAGGCTTAGGTAAGGGAGATACCCCGAAAGTAAGTGCTTCCAAATGGGAAAACACCTTGATGTCTTATTTAGGACGTATCAATTATAACTATGCTTCTAAATACTACGTTACTTTCTCTATGCGTGCCGATGGTTCTTCCAAATTTGCACCGGGCCACCGTTGGGGTTACTTCCCTTCAGGTTCATTGGCTTGGGCTTTCCAACGTGAAAAGTTTGTTGAAGAAAAATTGCCCTGGCTATCTAATGGTAAATTACGTGTAAGCTACGGTCTCACAGGTAATAACCGTATCGGCTGTTACGACTACTTGGCTCAGTTGGCTGCTAGTAAAGACGATGACGACAAATATAAGTATTTCTTTGGTGGATTAAACGGTTCAGGCGGAACCTTTACTTCGGGTGCTTTCTTAAGCAACATTGCTGTACCTAACTTGAAATGGGAAACAACCGAACAGTATGACTTCGGTTTGGATTTAGGATTCTTTGATGGCAGACTGAACGTCAATATGGACTACTACATCAAGAATACCAAAGACTTGCTGATGTGGGCAGATACACCTGCTTCATCGGGTTACGCCAACACTCGTCTGAATGTCGGTGAATTGCAGAACAAAGGTTTTGAATTGACTATCGAAAGCACCAATATCAAAACGAAGAACTTCGAATGGAGCTCTAGTTTCAACATTGCATTCAACAAGAATGAAATCAAATCGTTGAACTACGGTCAGACACAGTTGGAAAGCACTATCAGATGGGACAAGAAGTTTGAAGAACAGATAGCCTACATAAGCCGCGTGGGTGAATCAGCCGGTAAAATGTATGGTTTTGTATACGACGGTACCTATAAAGAAGAAGACTTCAATATCACTGTTGACGATAAAGGTAAGAAAAAATATGAGTTGAAACCCGGTATCGTGAAGTTTAAAGAAGATTGCCGCCCAGGTGACCCCAAATACAAGAATGTAGACGGAAGTGAAGACAACCTGATTACCAACAATGACCGCACTATCATCGGTAACGGACATCCGTTGCACACTGGTGGTTTCACCAACAACTTCAGATACAAGAATTGGGATGCCAGCATCTTCTTCCAATGGAGCTATGGTAACGATATTTACAACATCAACCGCATCATGATGGAAAATGTAGGCGACCGCAGACAATTGAACCAATTTGCTTCTTACAACAACCGTTGGAGCGAAAGCAATCCTACCAGCGACATGCCTCGTGCCTGCGCTAACGGAAACTTTGAATACAGCTCGCTGTATGTAGAAGACGGCTCATTCCTGAAGCTGAAGACAATCTCTTTGGGTTATACATTTGATAAGAAGTTGATTAAAAAAGTAGGTCTGAGCTCCGCCCGCGTCTTCTTCTCGGCTGAAAACATTGCCACCTTTACCAGCTATTCCGGTTCTGATCCTGAAGTATCAACCAGACACTCTGTGATGACTCCCGGTTTCGACTGGTCGGCTTATCCGCGTGCATTCAATGCATCTTTGGGTGTAAATGTAACATTCTAAACCACTAAAATTAGCTTAATATGAAGAATATAAATAAGATATTAAAAGTGGGCGTTTTCTCACTGGCTTTCTCCATGACAGCTTGCGATTTTCTGGATACAACGCCCTTCGACTTCACTTCTCCTGAGATGTTCTATCAAACAGAAGAAGAATGTAACCAAGCCTTGACAGCTATCTACTCTACCCTATCCACAGAGGAAGTATATGGCAACAACTACTCACTGATGCTGTCGAATACCGACGACTTGTCGTTCTTCACCCGAGAAACTGCTGTGCCTATCGCTAATCATGGCGCAGTATGTAATTCACACGATGAAAACAATGAGCGTATCTTCAAGACTTGGGTGGCTCTCTACGATGGTATCAACAATGCCAACGTACTATTGGAACACATTGATGCAGCTGAAATTAAAGATGAAAAAGTGAAAAACCGCATCAAGGGAGAAGCCAAATTTTTACGTGCTTACTACCACTTCTTGCTGGTACAGGCTTGGCATGAAGTACCTATCCGCAAAAAGAGCGTACCCGGAATTGATGAAAGTAATCTGGCACCCACTCCACATGCAGACGCATTGGATTGGATTATCCAGGAAATGGAAGACTGTATCGGACTAGTAGATAACGAATTGTATGATAAATCTCCTTCTCGCATCAAACAGACTATCGTAGAAGGTATTTTGGCACGCGTATGCTTATGGCGTGCCGGTTACCCCAGCAACGGCGGCCAACCGTTCTATGAAAAAGCTGCGACCTATGCCAACAATGTCATCATTTCTCAAAAGCATAAATTAAACCAAAATGACATTATGGAAATCTGGAAATGCATGGCGGGTGATAAATACGAAACAGTCTACAACGAAAGTATGTGGGAAGCTGAATTCTATGGCTCACGCAACGATGGTAATGAGACTTACGGACGTATGGGTAATGAAATTGGCTGCAAGACCAACATCAAAGCCGGATTTGGACGCGGTGATGCTTTCTATAACGGAACTTCTTTACTGTGGAACCTTTACTCTGACAATGACAAGAGACGCGATTTGTCCATGTGTCCGTATGAAATCAAAGCAGATGGTACACAAAAGCTTTACCAATACACCGACAAAAAGAAAGAAATCGTACAGCGTGCTTGCGGTAAATTCCGCCGTGAATGGGAAACCAACCAACCGCACAACCAGAGTTGGACACCGGAAAACTTCCCCATCTTGCGCTATGCTGATGTATTGCTGATGCACTCGGAAGCCTTGCTGGAATCAGGAAAGCCTGTAGCAGATGCTATCAAAAGCATCAACGAAGTACGTAAACGTGCCGGCATCACTGAATTAAAGGAAACAATTTCTACAGAAGATCTGCGCAAAGAAATCCGTGACGAACGTGCTCGTGAATTGTGCTTTGAAGCTTTGCGTAAATACGACTTGATTCGCTGGGGTATCTACGTAAAAACCATTAAAGAAGATTTGGGTGGCGACATTGAAAAGGACAAAGAACACAAGGTATGGCCCAAGAGCGGCAACTTACGTGGCGGTGTACAGCAGTTTGTAACCAACACCCAGAACAAGCATCAGTTCTTACCGATTCCTAGAAGAGAAATCTCAGTAAACAAAGACATGGTACAAAACGCTTATTGGAAATAAGCTACCTTCTAATTACAAAATAACATTTCTTATAGAGGCTGTCTCAGATAGAATTCAGAGACAGCCTCTGTTTTATTATCTCTGAATCTACTGTTACAACGTCCAAATAGCCATCCATACGCATTCCGTGTACTAAAACAAACCTTTTACGTACTATTTTATCAGCAACGTTTATTAACAAATAGATACATTTGCATCCTGTTAGTTAATAAAATTATAATCAAGAATCTAAATTTTTTAATCTTAAAATCGTTTATTATGAATAAACAAACGAGACTGAAAAGATGCAAACGTTGCATCAGCACATTGATGCTGTTAGCTTGCTCACTGCTATCATGGGCACAAACCACCGTTACCGGTACAGTGTTTGACGAAACCAACCTAGAAGTAATCGGTGCAAACGTAAAAGAAAAAGGCACCACAAACGGAGCCATCACCAACCTAGACGGAGCGTTCAGCTTTCAAGTATCCGATCCTAAAAAAGCCATCTTAGAAGTGTCTTTTATCGGCTACGAAACCCAGGAAATTGCTTTGAACGGACGCACCAACATCAAAGTGGTGCTAAAAGAAATGGCCAATGAGTTACAAGAAGTAACCGTAGTGGCCTATGGTGTACAGAAGAAAGAAACACTGACGGGTGCTATTTCAGCTGTCAATAACGAAGCGTTAGTACGCTCGCCGAATGCCAACGTGGCCAACAGCTTGGCCGGTCAAATTACCGGTCTTTCATCGGTAGCCAGCAGCGGACAGCCCGGTGCAGAAGATACCAAGGTGTTTATCCGTGGTTTGGGTTCCTTGAATGAATCGGCCTCTACTCCGCTGATTCTGGTGGACGGTGTGGAACGCTCATTCTACCAGTTGGACCCGAATGAAATAGAAAGCGTTACGGTGCTGAAAGACGCCTCGGCTACAGCCGTATTTGGTGTGCGGGGTGCCAACGGTGTAATCATCGTAACCACCCGCCGCGGTACGGAAGGAAAGACCAAGATTTCTGTCAATTCATCCGTAGGTGTGCAGATGCCTACCCGCATTCTGGAAATGGCAGACAGCTACACCTATGCACAATTGAGAAACGAAATCATCAAGAACGACAAGCCGAATGCCACCGAAGCCGACATGGTGTTCGACAACTATACGCTGGAACGCTTCCGCCTGAACGATGAGCCTATCATGTATCCCAACATCGACTGGAGAAAATACTTGCTGAACAAGGCTTCCGTGCAGACTCAGCACAACGTCAATGTATCGGGAGGTACCAAGGATGTGAAATACTTTATCTCGGTAGGTTTCCTGTATCAGAACGGTTTGCTGAAACAGTTCGACGGTATGGACTATGACAACAACTATAAGTTCAAACGCTATAACTACCGCGCCAACCTGGACTTTGCCGCTACCAAGACCACGACCATCAAGGTGGGTATCGGCGGACGTGTAGGCGACAAGAACGAGCCGTATGTAAACGACTCCCAAAACTCTATCTGGACGCTGATTAACCAATCTACACCGTTCAGCAGTCCGGGTATCGTAGACGGCAAACTGCTCTTCACTCCGGAAGAACGGTTCGACAATAAAATCAACCTGGGAAACAGCGTTATCCAAAAGGTGTATGGCACCGGTTACAAGCGCAGAATAAACAACGTGATGAACCTCGACCTCTTGATTAACCAGAAGCTGGACTTCATCACCAAAGGTCTGTCTGCCGAAATCAAGGCTGCCTATAATACCGACTACTATTTCCAGAAAGACCGCAGAGGGTATGTGGAAATGCACAAGCCTTTCTACCAGACTTCACTGGAAGACCCCAACATGGCTATTACAGACCCGAACTTCAACAAGAACATCGTCTATAAAATTGAAGGTGAAAACCGCCCCTTGCAATACAATGAATCCAAAGGACGCGGACGCGACTGGTATATGGAAATGAGCTTGCGCTACAACCGCAAGTTTGGTAATCACAATGTCAGCGGACTCTTCCTGTATAACCAAAGCAAGAAATACTATCCCAGCCAATGGGTAGGTATTCCTTCTGCCTACATCGGTTTTGTGGGACGTATGACGTATGACTACAAGTCGCGCTACATGGCTGAATTCAACTTCGGCTACAACGGTTCAGAGAACTTTGCTCCCGGCAAACGTTTCGGTGCCTTCCCGGCCGGTTCGGTAGGTTACATCATCTCGGAAGAAGCCTTCATGAAGAATCAGAAAGTAGTAGACTACTTGAAGCTTCGTGCTTCGGTAGGTCTGGTAGGTAACGACAAGCTGGGCAACAACCGCTTCCTCTATCTGCCCGACAGCTACAACGTAGGTCTGAGCGGAGTGGACGGCTGGAACAACCAGAAATACGGTTTCAACTTCGGCTACAACAACAGTGCCATGATTTTGGGTGCCTTGGAAAAGAAGCTGGCCAACAAGAACGTGACGTGGGAAACTGCCTTGAAGCAGAACTACGGTATCGACGTGCATTTCCTAGGAAGCCGACTGAAATTGGCTGTGGATTATTTCCGCGAAAACCGTAAGGACATCATCATCAACCGCAAGACTGTACCCTTGCTCTCTGGCCTGACCGCTGACATTATGCCGGCTGTCAACATGGGTAAGGTGAAGAACCAGGGATATGAAATCGAAGTGAAATGGAACGACAAAATAGGCGATTGGAGCTATAACATCAATGCCAATATGTCGTACAGCAAGAACAAGATTGTGTTCCAGGATGAAGTAGAACCCAACGAACCGTACATGTGGGCTACCGGACGTCCGGTAGGTTCTATCATCGGCTACGTGGCCGACGGATTCTATCAGGAAACAGACTTCGACGAAAACGGCAAGTTGCTGCCGGGTTATGCTAATCCGCAGGTGGCCGTGAAACCGGGTGACGTGAAGTACAGAGACCTGAACGACGACAAGGTAATCGACTCTGACGACCAGACCATGATTGGCCATTCCAACCGTCCGGCCTATACCTTCGGTTTGAACTACGGCGTAAACTACAAGGGCTTCTTCCTGACTATGAACTGGACAGGTGCCGCCCAGCGTTCGCTGCTGCTCGACGGTGCATTCAGAGAGCCTTTCGGCAACGGCAAGATCCGTGGTTTGATGCAGTTCCACGTAGACACCCGCTGGACACCGGAAACTGCCTACACTGCCACTACACCGCGATTCACGGAAACCAACTCTACCTACAATATGCGCAAGTCTTCCTTGTGGGTATACGACGGGGCCTTCCTGAAACTGAAGAACGTGACCATCGGTTACAACTTCACCGACAAGAAGTTCCTGAAGAAACTGGGCATCCAGCAACTCGGTATCAAGCTGACCGGCTATAACCTGCTGACATTCGACAAGTTCGACATCATGGACCCGGAATGCAACCCGAACGGTAGCGATGCTTACCCCATTACGAAGATTTATAACTTGGGTGTTAACTTAACCTTCTAATTACAGAATATGAGAATGAATTACAAAAATATGGCCACAGGATTCATGGTGGGGGCCACGCTACTGTTCACCGCTTGTGAAGACCTGAAATTCGGAGAAAAGTTTTTGGAAAAGCCTGTCAGCAACGAACTGAACATTGACTCCGTATTCAACAAGAAGATTTATGCCGAACAGGCATTGGCGGAAGCCTATCACTCACTGCCCGACTTCCTGCCCACACAGGGCCGATTGGGATATGGTACATTGGAAATGCTGACCGACCTGGCCGATTGGAACAAGAAGGGAGCTCCTAAGTTCTACTCCGGTACAGTGGACGGTACCAACCAATATACCGAGCATATGCCTTACCGGTTGGGAGTAGCCAGCCAAATGATTGGCGTAGGCCCTATCTACGGTATTCGCCGTGCCTATATCTACATAGAAAACGTGGATCGGGTGCCCGATATGACCGAACAGGAAAAGGCTGTGGGCAAGGCGGAAGCCAAAGTCATCATAGCCTACCACTACTCGCAAATGCTGCGCTACTATGGAGGTATGCCCTGGATAGACCATGCCTATACCGCCGAAGATGAAATGAAGTTCCCGCGTATGACGGTGGAACAGACGGTAGAGAAAATCGTGAACCTGCTGGATGAAGCAGCAGGAGTACTTCCCTGGGAAGTGGATGCTGCCAACGACGGCCATCTGACCAAGGCTGCTGCCATGGCTCTGAAGAACCGCGTACTGCAATTTGCAGCCAGCCCCTTGTTCAATGCCGACGAACCTTACCTGCAGGGCGACGCTTCTACCCAGTTAATTACCTGGTATGGTAACTATTCGGCAGACAGATGGCAAAAAGCACTGGATGCCGGCTTGGCATTCTTACGTGAAAACGACGGACGCTACAAACTGGTGAATACCGGAAACCCGCGTGAAGACTTTGCCGCCGGTTACTTCAACCGTCACAATGGCGAGGTGCTGATTTCATCCAGACGCTTCATCACTTATATGACCGGTAAGACACCGTTTGCACAGGTTCGTTATGGAGTAGCTTCTCCTACATTGAATTACATCGATATGTTCCAGATGAACGACGGTACAGAATTCAGTTGGGATAACCCGGACCACAAGAAGTACCCGTTCTTCAAAGACGGAAAGCCGCGCCGCGACATCCGCCTGTACGAGACTTTGGCCATCAATGAAGATAAGTTCCAGGGAAAGAAAGTGGTAGAAATCTACGAAGGTACCAAACAGAATCCTTATAACTCCGGACAATACAGCAAGAACGGTGCGGCTATGAGAAAGTTTGTGCGCAATTGGAAAGATGAAGTAAACGGTAAGTTCTACTCCTGTCCATTGCTCCGCCTGCCGGAACTCTACCTGAACATGGCAGAAGCCATGAACGAGCTGGGCAAAGCCGAAACGGCCGACGAGTTTGGCAACACGGCTTACGACTACCTGAACATGACCCGCAACCGTGCCGGTATGCCCGACATTACTAAAAAGGAAGCAAAACCCGGCGAGGAACTCAGAGAAGCCATCTTGCGCGAACGTGCGCTGGAATTCGGTTACGAAGAAGTGCGCTATTTCGACCTGATGCGCTGGAAACGTGAAGACCTGATCCGCCAGCCGCTTTCCCGACTGATTGTAAAGAAGGTAAAGGCTGAACCGGGATTCACCTACACGCCTCATCAGGGTATGTTCGAACAACGCCAATACCTGAAAGAGGGAATCTGGAGTAAAAAATATTTCTTGCTGCCCCTGCCGGTGGATGAAATCAACAAGAAGTATGGTTTAATTCAAAATCCGGGTTGGGAGTAACCCCATCCGTCATTCATTAAAAATGGAATTATGAAAAAAAGAATCTACATATTGGCTCTTTCCGTGGCTTGCGCCAGTCTGGGAAAAGCACAAGAAAACAAGATAGAAGACAGAACGGTAGATTTAGGTACGCAGACCACCACGGAATCCAGAAAAACGCAGGCGGTGTCTACCATCTACGCCGATGAATTGGAAAAGAATGCCACACCGAATCCTTACAATGCCCTGTATGGCCTGCTGCCGGGGCTCACTACCCTGCAGAACACAAGCTGGGAATCGGAAAAGGCACGCATGAACATCCGCGGACGCGGCTCGCTGAACGGCGAGGCTCCGCTGTTTGTGGTAGACGGATTTGTACGCCCCATTGAATACATCAACCTGTCGGAAATAGAATCGGTATCGGTACTGAAAGACGGTGCTGCCACAGCCATCTGGGGCGGTCGCGGTGCCAACGGCGTGGTGTTGATTACCACCAAGCGCGGTATCTACGAGAAGAAGGAAATCAAAGTGGACTATAAGTTCGGTATGGGCCTCCCCATCAACCAACCCGACTTTGTAGACGCTGCCACTTATGCCAAGCTGCGCAACGAAGCACTGCGCAACGACGGCTTGATGCCGGATATGGATGAAGCGGGCTTTGCATCGGGCATCCACAGCGACCTGTACCCCAATGTAGACTGGCAGGGCGAAGCACTGCGCAATCACACCACCAATCACCAACTGGATATTACCTTCCGCGGAGGTGGCAAAAAATTGCGCTATTTTACCGTGCTGAACTACAAAAACGATATGGGTCTGCTGAACAACGACTATACCGACTATACCGGTCGTTATAACTCGCAGATGAAGAAGTATGCCCTGAACCTGCGCATGAACCTTGACGTAGACGTAACCGAGTCTACCAAGCTGAAACTAGGTATGCTGGGTATGCTGCGCGAAACCAAACGACCCAATACAGCCGAAGGGGATATCTTCAAATACATATTCGATACACCGTCGGCTGCGTTTCCTGTACGCACCCAGGAAGGCTATTGGGGCAGCAACAACGTATTGACTACCAAAAACCCTATTGCCAACATTGCCGACGTGGGTTACTATAAGCTGAACCAACGTATGCTGCAGGCCGACTTGCGCTTGATGCAAGACCTCTCTAGCCTGACTCCAGGATTGAGTGCCGAACTGGCTGTGGCCTACGACAACAGTGCCACCTACAACGAAACCGGTAAGAAAAGCTTCATGTACCAGACCATCGCCCAAGGAGAAAACGGCGAACCGGTGTACAGCACTTTCGGTAATGCCCGCGACGAGCTGCAAATCAGCAACAGCGGCTATAAAGACCAGTTTATCCACGTGAACTTTGAAGCCAAAGTTAACTATAACCGCACTTGGGGAAAACACGACTTCAACTCCAGTGCCTTGTTCAGACAGGAATCCATGACGCTGACCGGTGCCAACAAGAGCCGCTTCCGCCAGTACATCACGGCTACTGCAGGCTATAACTACGACAACCGCTATATGGTAGACGTAGTGGCCAACTGCTTCGGTACCAGCATACTGAAGAAGAACGACAAATACCGTTTCTTCCCGGCTGTCAGTGCAGCTTGGATGCTGTCCAACGAAGATTTCATGCAAGACGTGGACTTCATCGACCAGTTGAAGGTACGCGCTTCGTATGGTCGCTCAGGATACGACATCTACGACTATGACCTGGACAAGAAATTCTGGATTGGTAAAGGTTCATACTACTTTGAGCCATCGAACAACACGGCCGGCGGCAGCTACACAGAAGGAGTATTGCCCATGAAACAGCTGGATTTGGAAGTGGCCGACAAGTATAATGTAGGTGTGGACATCAGCCTGCTGAAAGGGCTTACTTTCTCTATCGACGGATTCTATGACAAACGTTCCAACATCCTGATTGACGGAACCAACTTGGTTTCGCAAGCCATCGGTGCTACCGTGCCGCAGATGAATGCCGGCAAGGTAGAAACCAAAGGCGCAGAATGGGGTGCCATGTGGAAGAGCAGCTTCAAGGATTTGAAGTATTACGTAGGTGCCAACTTCTCGTATGCTAAGAGCGAAATCATCGAGAACGGAGAAGGTCCCCAACCTTTCAGCTACCTTTCCAAGAAAGGTTATCCCATCGGACAATGCTTCGGCTGGGAAGCCATCGGCTACTTCAAGGATGAACAAGACATCAAGGAAAGTCCGGTACAGAAGTTCTCGGAAGTGCGTCCGGGTGACATCAAGTACAGAGACCTGAACGGTGACAAGGTAATCGACGAAAACGACCAGAAAGCCATCGGCTATTCTACCGCCATGCCGGAAATCTACTACGGCATCAACCTGGGATTCGAATACAAAGGTTTCGGTATCGACGCATTGTTCCAGGGTGTGGGCCACTACAGCGTGATGCTGAACACACCGAGTGTATACTGGCCGCTGCGCAACAATACCAACATCTCTACCTGGTATGTAAACGACAAGGTACGCTGGACAGAAGAGACCAAGGATTTTGCCAATGCTCCCCGCCTGACCACACAGGACAATGCCAACAACTTCAGAAACAGTACAGAATGGCTGGAAAACGGAAGCTACTTCAAACTCCGCAACTTGAACATCTACTACAACCTGCCTGAAGCATGGGCAAAGAAAATGAAGATGTCAAAAGTACAGGTATATGCCCGTGCCAACAACCTCTTCTCCATCGACCACGTGAAGTACATGAACTGTGAGGATTTGAAAGTAAACTACCCGGATATGACCTCCATCTATTTCGGAGTAAACGTAAATTTCTAAAACATAAGACATCATGAAAAAACAGATAGTAATATGCTTAAGTGCCCTGCTGACCGCTTCGAGTTGCAGTATGCTGGAACTCGACGAATCAACCGGCATGAGCAAAGATGAAGTATACGGCTACTTTAAAAATGTAAAAGGCCTGGCTACGTATGTATACAGCCAGTTGCCCAATGACTTCGGTACATTCAGCGGTGCCTTGAGAGAATCGGCCACAGACAATGCCGTCTATGTGTGGAGCGACAGCAAGGTACACGACTTCTACAACCATGCCTGGAGCCCGAACAATGCAGTGGACAATATGTGGAGCCAATGCTACGGTGCCATCCGCTCGGCCAACTCGTTCATGGAAAACTATTCGTCTGAAGCACTGGAACGCTTCCAATGGAACGACACCTATGAAGAGGATATAGACAAAGCCAATATGTACCGTGAGGAACTGCGCGTGCTGCGTGCTTTCTTCTTCTTCGAACTGGCCAAACGCTACGGCGACATTCCTCTGCTGACCCGTACCTATACACCGGAAGAAATCAACCAGGTGACCAAGACTCCTTTCGATCAGGTGATTGAATTCATCTGCAACGAATGCAACGATGCTGCCAAAGTATTGCCCGTGAGCCACACCAATTTCTACGGTGAAACAGGCCGTGTGACCAAAGGTACTGCCCTGGCACTGAAATCGCGCGCATTGCTGTATGCCGCCAGCCCGCTGCACAACCCCGGCAACGATAAAGCCAAATGGAAAAAAGCGGCTACCGCCGCTTACGAGCTGATAGCCAAAGGATGGTATTCGCTGCCCAAGATTGATAAAGATCCGCTGTATGATGCCAACGGAGGTAATGAAGTGCTGAAATCGTCTCAGCTAATCTTTGAACGCAGAAATACGGCCAACAACGATTTTGAGAAAAACAACCTGCCCATCAGCTACGAACTGGGCAAGACGGGCAATGTGCCTACACAGAATCTGGTGGATGCCTTCCAAATGAAAGATGGAAAAGACTTTGACTGGAACTCAGGAAAAGACCCGTATGCCAACAGAGACCCCCGCTTCTACCGCACCATCCTCTGCAACGGAGATACATGGATGAAACAAACCATCGAATCGTATGAGGGTGGAAAAGACGGCGAAGGTGTGGAAGGTGCCACCAAGACCGGCTATTACCTGAAGAAGTATATGAACGAAACGGTATCGCTGGACCCTTCTAAACCGGTAAAAAAAGAGCATCACTACATCCTGTTCCGCTACGCAGAAGTATTGTTGAATTATGCGGAAGCCATGGCTGAATGGAAAGACGAGGCTTACACCGATAACGAACATCCGCTGTCGGCTACAGCAGCCTTGAATCAGGTAAGAACGGCTGCCAATATGCCCGGTATCACCACCACCGGTGATGCGTTCAAAGAAAGTGTACGCCGTGAACGCCGCGTAGAGTTGGCTTTCGAAGACCATCGTTTTTGGGATATCCGCCGCTGGAAAATCGGTGAACAGACTCAAAACATTTATCGCACCAAGATTACCAAACAATCGGACGGTAGCTTTAAGTACGAAAAGGTATTGCTGGAAAAAAGACCTTGGGAAGATAAGATGTATCTCTATCCCATTCTCTTGTCTGAACAGATTCTGAACAGCAACCTGGGACAGAACCCCGGTTGGTAATCATACGGAAACTGACAGCAAGGCATTGCCCGAAACAAGCATCTGCCCCCCAGCGGATGTTTGTTCCGGGCTTTGTTTTTCTATACTAGGAGATTACTCTTTTATCTTTTATCTTTTATCTTTTATCTTTTATCTTCTATCTTTCACCATTCACCGTTCACCATTCATCGTTTACTGCTGATTATCAACAAATAATGGTGAACAGTGAAAGGTGAAACATACTAC
>Ash_p1__coassemble_142_pt1 | contig 60241 bp, 53 predicted proteins | sample Ash_p1__metabat2_low_PE_015 | metagenome-assembled genome bin Ash_p1
CAATAGGTTACTTAATAAACTAATAAAGTTTAAGAATACCATCAAGATTAAAAAAGTAGAAAACTATGTTATCTCAATAGTAAATTCAAAATAATCTTCATCTAATTATTTTATTTTATAACCGAATGCAAAAGTAAACAAATTACTAATCATTGATACCAGTAAAAAAGCAGCATCTTTTATAAACCACTGAATACCAACTGTTTTATAACGAATATTTCAGAAAACTTTCAGAATCCTTTTTTTTATACTATACAATAACACATGCATCCGTACAATATTCCATATACAGACGAGAGGAAATGGCAGAAGATGACCACACCATCGAAATGCTTCTAATCCTGGTGACAAAAATGGGCAAAGTCTTGCTCAAACTGTGCAAAACCGCCGGGATAGGTGGTTTCTATCAACAGCGAACTGCGAGCGCCAGCCTTCTGCTGATTCAGCAAGGCAACCAGCTTTGCCAGATAATCCGCTTCCGCCTTTTCCAGCACAAAAGTCACCAAGGCATGAGAAAGGATGTAGGCATAAGATTCATCCGTATGCAGCTTTTTACGAAAACTCCCATCTGCATTATCCACGAACGACTTCAAATCCACTTCACCCAGCATATACATCGTGCGGAGCCGCCTGCTTTTTATCGAATACCGTCAGTTGCAAACGGGTGGTATCCTTCAAGCCCAGCCGCGCATAGAACGCTACCTCTTCTGCCAAAAAACGCTCTATCCACTCCTTTTCTTTCGCCGGAAGTTCATCGCCCGCATACGATATTTCCAACTGCTGAGCTATCATACCCTGACTGAATACCAGCATTCCCAACAACCATCCCAAGAGTTTCATCTCGTTACTTTTTTCGTTTCAAATACTTCTTCTGTTCCCGCTTGGTCATATCCAGCATGATAAGTCCGTCGTCCACCCATGCCGTATACATCTTCCTTTCTTCCGGCTTCACATCGCCTTCCGTTGTACGGAATACCGGCGTGAAGTGCGAATACATATAGCCTGCGGCTTTCAGTCCGCTGAATTTGTTTTTATCCAAAAAGAAAAAAGATACGGACACTCCCGTAGGGCCGGCTATGCCCACCGGCTGCCCCGTACGCACTTCTTCACCGGGAGTGATAAAATTCTCCTGCATCACCAGATAGGCAGCAAAAGTATGGTCGGCATGGCAAATCAGCAGTTGGCGGGGAATCACCGTGCGACAGGCCACTCCGCTGCGGGTGGCATAGACCGTATCGCCCGCAGCCATGCGAAACTGCAGGGTTCTGACCGACTCGCGCCTGTCGATTCTCCAGGCCGTCTGTGTGCCGCTCTTTACCGGCAAGGCATAAGGGGTATTCACCTGAAAATTCTTCAGGAAAAAGCCCCGGAAATACATAAAAGAAGTGGGGCGGTTAAAGGGATTGTCGTACGGAGAATTTTTCATCTTCTTGAAAACGGTGTTCTTACCGGGCTGCAATTCATAGGAATCATCGCCTTCCCTATACAGGTAATACGGGCAATAATCCTCGTTGTAATAATTCAATTCCTGATTTCCTTCATTATCAGATTCCCATACCGATTTGACCACATCGTGCGGACGATCCAGTATTTTCCGGAAAGACTGTGCGCCGGCACCGGCAGAAGTCATCAGCCAGAGGGCAGACAGTAGCATAGATTGAAAGACAGTTTTCATAAGCAATTAGATTTATGAATGCAAAAATAATTGTTTCTCTAAAAAATAAACGTTCATTTTAATGTATACACCTTATGCGGCACCCGTCCCTGCGCCTGAATAATGGATTCCTCTCCCTGACTCCATCGGCGCAGTTCCGTGGTGGCGGCCGTACGCTTCAGAGAGGTAAGCTGCATATAGGTGGCACAGTCTATCGAGGCATGCGAGTGCAGGTAATCCAGCAGCAACTGCTTCCGTTCGGCAGGCGTATAAGGACAACTGCCGGAACGGATGGTGTGGTGATAAGGAGAACGTTCCAACGACATCCAGTTGTCTATGGCACGTAGAAACTCCTTTTCGGGCACAAACTTCACACCGCCCACTTCAATGCTGGCGGCATTGCGGCGGGTCTTCTGCTCATCGGATTCTTCGCGCTCCACGCCTTTCTTCAGAGCCAGCGTGGGAGTAAACCGTCCCAGCCCGTCTATCTTGACGGTACATCCATCGGCCATCAGCACCGCCATGCGCTCGGCCAACGTACTGAGCACACCGGTAACGGCCCCTTTAGACAGTCCGCTGGCTTTGCTGATATGCTCCAACAGTTTGTCGAAATCCACCTGCCTTACTTCAATCAGACGGGGATACAGTTTCTTCTTGCCCTCTTCATACGAGATATTCATCTCTTGCATCACATATTTTGCCATACTGTTTCTATATTAATGAGTGAAATACTTAGAAGTTCTTTTACATCATATTCAGAAGTAGTTATCCTGCTTCTTATTGTCTGGCAGAGTTACGAAAAAATATCAAAACATACAACCCATCGGCTGAAAAACTTCCAAGAACTATGAAATAGCCTGTATTTTCACAAATAGGCGGCTGAAAAACTTCCGGAAGCTGCATGACTTTTATAAACGGCACCGCCGTTTATAAAAGCAGCAGCGGCGTTTATATAAACGGCATCGTCGTTTGTACAAACGGCAGTGCCGTTTATAGTTTTCTCTTGGCTTCAGAGAAGTTTATACGTATATATAAAAAAATTAGGGCAGAAGTATGTTACTTCTACCCTAATTCTGCACTTACTGTTGCGGAGAGAACGAGATTCGAACTCGTGATACCCTTTTGGGGTATACACGCTTTCCAGGCGTGCCTCTTCAACCACTCGAGCACCTCTCCTTTTCAAAACGGCTGCAAAGGTAATACTTTCATCCGGATATTCCAAATTTCAAAGCAAAATTTGGTAGAAACAGACGGACACACTATATTTGCTGTATGGATGATAGCCTATCGGCTATAGAACGGAGTTTGGTTTTTAATCTAATAAAAATATGTATCGTGTAACCCTGATTCTGCTGCTGGCACTGCTGCTGCCCGATATTTACCTCTACCTGGCTTACGTCACCAAGCGCACCTCCAGCTTCTGTTGGCGGACTTTGTACTGGCTTCCCAGCGCATTGCTTACGCTGACGTATGTATATTTCATCTATTTCACAGGCGGAAACGCACTGGCGCACCATCCGGAAGCCATCGGGAAGCTGGCCATTGCGGTGATGCTGCTGGCAGTACCCAAGATAACGCTGATGCTGACTTCGCTGCTGGGCATCGCCTGCCGCGGAATAGGCAGAAGTTTGTCGTACATCGTCTGGCATACGCCTTTCAGAGAGCCGCGCAGCCCGTTCGTCATTCACCGCCGCCCCTTTACCCTGGCCGGGCTGGTGCTGGGCGTTGTCAGTTTCTTCAATATCCTGTATGGGGCCTTGGTGGGTGTCAGTCGGTTCGAAGTAAAAGAGGTGACGGTGGCCCACAGCGACCTGCCACAAGGGTTCGACGGGTATCGCATAGTGCAACTGTCGGATATACACATCGGCAGTTGGCACGACAAGCCGCAAGAGATAGAGCGTATGGTGGAGCTGGTAAATGCGCAGCAAGCCGACCTGATAGTGTTTACGGGCGACCTGGTGAACCAGCAGAGTTATGAATTGAAAGGGTTCGACCACATACTGGGCAGACTGAAAGCCAAAGACGGGGTGTATTCCGTACTGGGTAATCACGACTACGGCACCTACTATCACTGGAAGAATCCGCAGGAAGAACTCCGCAACCACCAATATCTGCTGGAAACGCAGAAGGCGATGGGATGGCAGCTGCTAAACAATGAGCACGTAGTCTTGCACCACCGGGGCGACAGCATCGCCCTTATCGGAGTGGAGAACGACGGAGAGCCGCCCTTTCCGCAACACGCCGACCTGGAGCAGGCCATGAAAGGCACAGAAGGAATGTATAGCATTTTGCTGAGCCATAACCCCACTCACTGGCGACGCGAAGTATTGCCACAATCGGATATACAGCTGATGCTGGCCGGCCATACCCATGCCATGCAGATGGAAATGTTCGGGCGGTCGTTGTCGGCTCTGAAATATCCGGAATGGTCGGGGCTGTACCACGAGGGGCAACGGGCTCTGTACGTCAACGTGGGCATCGGCTATGTGGGCCTGCCTTTCCGCTTCGGTGCCTGGCCGGAAATCACGGTCATCACCCTGCGAAGTAAATAACGGTGCATTTCCTTTCGGAATCGAATAAAAAGACTAACTTTGCCGCCGACTAAAAAATACATTTCCATGAAGCTACTCTACATTCTTTATCAGCTGTGTTTTGCTCTTCCGGTGCTGCTGGTGCTCACCATCGTCACCGCACTGATTACCATTGCGGGATCTTTGCTGGGCAATGCGCATTTCTGGGGTTATTATCCGGGCAAGATATGGTCGCAACTGGTGTGCATCATACTGCTTATTCCGGTAAAGGTAGTGGGCAGAGAGAAACTGCACGCCCATACCTCGTATGTCTTTGTGCCCAATCATCAGGGAGCTTTCGACATTTTTCTGGTGTACGGCTATCTGGGAAGAAATTTCAAGTGGATGATGAAGAAAGGATTGCGCAGCATTCCGTTTGTGGGCAAGGCGTGCGAGAGTGCCGGACACATCTTCGTGGACCGCAGCAGCCCGGGCAAGATTATGGCTACCATGCAGAAGGCTGAGGCTTCGCTCACCAACGGTGTGTCGGTAGTGGTATTTCCTGAGGGTGCCCGCACCTTTACGGGGCACATGGGATACTTTAAGCGCGGTGCGTTTCAGCTGGCCGACGATTTGCAACTGCCCGTGGTGCCCATCACCATAGACGGATCGTTCGAGATTCTGCCGCGCACGGGCAAGTGGATTAGCCGCCACCGCATGATTATGACGATTCACGACCCTATCCCCCCGAAGGGGAAAGGGGCAGCCAACATCCGCGAAACACTGAACGAGGCGTATGCGGCTGTAGAGAGTGCCCTGCCGGAAAAGTACCGGGGCATGGTGAAGAATGACGACCAGGAAGTGATGTAGTTCAAAACATCAGACGCTAGCCAGACTTTATTGTTTCATTTGCCGGAAATCCGATACATCATCCATGTATCTGCTTAGGGTTTTCTCCAAGTCTAAGACTCCGGATTTTAATATCATTTACCCCCTTGCAGCCGTTTCTGCTCTTCCAGCAGCTTCATATTCTCTTTGGCTTTAGAGAGGTAATCCTTTACAAAGAAATGCTCCTTAAAGGAAGCCGGAGCCGTGCGCAAGATGTCTTCTATCTCAGGGGTCATTACCGGATAGGGCAGTGTGCTGCACATCATCATAAAGACACTGGGCCCTAATACATTTTCGAAATTATCCTTGATAAAACCTTTTATATAGGTATTCATTTCCTTCACCAAGGTTTCTTCTTCTTTCACCAGACTGGCATGCACATCTTCGAGATTAGCCCCATCGAGTACCATACGAGCCTCCTTACGTTCCAGTTCGCCCAATTGTAGTTCCATTCCGTTTCTCCGGTCTATAAACTCATACAGGGCATCGTTCAGCGGTGTGCCTTTCGCTGTGAGCTCAGCATTGGAGATCACTACATCTACCTTGCCGTCTTCCAGTATCAGCGGCATGATGCTCTCATCATCCATAAACAGCGTCACCATGCGGGTGGTGTCGGCTGCCCCCTTCATGGCAAACAGACCGTGTACCACTTCGGCCGAATCTACCGTAATCCACTGTCCTCCCTTCAGCACTCTCAGATACAGCATCTTTCCATCCAGGCTGGTGATGGAAGAAGTTCCTTCGATTTTATACTTTTTACTGCAGGAAACCAACGAAAACACCAAAGCCATAAAGAGAGTCACATGTAAGGTTATACGAATCATAAGTGCCAAATGTTATATTTTAGTTCTACAATTTCACAGCAAAGGTATTAATAATCCTTATAAACAAGGAGCAAAGAAAGGTATTTTCATTTGCTTTACGTATTTTTGCACATCTAGCCACTGGCTGAAACATTTGTATAATCATTTTAACCAAGGAAACAACTCATGTCTACCTATGCACCTTTTGCCAAACCGCTCTACGTGATGCTGAAACCTGTGGGTGCGGTGTGCAACCTGGCTTGTGAATATTGCTATTACCTGGAGAAGGCTAACCTTTACCGGGAAAATCCTAAACATGTGATGAGCGAAGAATTGCTGGAACGCTTCATAGAAGAATATATCAATTCGCAGACCATGCCGCAAGTGCTCTTCACCTGGCACGGCGGAGAAACGCTGATGCGACCGCTATCGTTCTATAAGAAAGCGGTGGAACTGCAAAAGAAATATGCCAACGGACGCACCATAGATAATTGCATTCAGACCAACGGTACTCTGCTGACGGATGAATGGTGTGAATTCTTCCGCGAAAACAACTGGCTGGTAGGGGTGTCTGTCGACGGACCGCAGGAATTTCACGATGAATACCGGCGCAACAAGATGGGCAAGCCTTCGTTTGTGAAAGTAATGCAGGGTATCAACCTGCTGAAGAAGCATGGGGTGGAATGGAACGGCATGGCGGTGGTGAACGACTTTAATGCCGATTATCCGCTGGAATTTTACCGATTCTTCAAAGAAATAGGCTGCCATTACATCCAGTTTGCCCCCATTGTGGAGCGTATCAATCCGCATCAGGACGGCCGACACTTGGCCTCGCTGGCAGACGGCGACGGCACTGCTTCACTAGCCGACTTCTCGGTAAGCCCCAAGCAGTGGGGCGACTTTCTATGCACGCTGTTCGATGAATGGATAAAGGAGGATGTGGGCACGTATTACATCCAGCTGTTCGACTCTACGCTGGCCAACTGGATGGGCGAACAGCCGGGCGTATGCTCCATGGGAAAGACCTGCGGCCATGCCGGGGTGATGGAGTTCAACGGCGATGTGTATGCCTGCGACCACTTCGTATTTCCGGAATATAAGCTGGGAAACATCTATCAGCAGACGCTGGTGGAAATGATGTACAGCGAAAGGCAGCAGCAATTTGGACTGATGAAACAGCAGTCGCTGCCCACCCAGTGCAAGGAATGTGAATGGCTCTTTGCCTGCAACGGGGAATGTCCGAAAAACCGCTTTGCACGTACTGCTTCGGGCGAACCGGGACTGAATTATCTCTGTGCCGGGTATCGGCAGTTCTTCCGCCATGTGGCTCCGTACATGGACTTCATGAAGAATGAACTGATGAACCAGCGGCCACCGGCCAATGTGATGAAGCATCTGGAAGAAATCAAGAACCAACGCTAGTTGTTAGATTGAAAACTTTAATTATCAATATAAACTAAAATGACAATGAAAAAGTATCTAGTAGCGGCAGCTGCCGCAATCTGCATCGGCACAGCCCAGGCAGATGAAGGTATGTGGCTCCTTCAGCTGATGAAACAGCAAAATTCCATCGAACTGATGAAGAAGCAAGGTCTGAAACTGCAGGCTGACGATTTGTATAATACCAATGGGGTATCGCTGAAAGATGCGGTAGGTATCTTTGGCCGTGGATGTACCGGCGAAATCGTATCGCCGGAAGGATTGATTCTAACCAATCACCACTGCGGATATGGTGCCATACAGCAGCACAGCTCGGTGGAACACGACTACCTGACCGATGGTTTCTGGGCCAAAAACCGCAGCGAGGAATTGCCTACTCCGGGATTGGAGTTCCGGTTCGTACACCGCATCGTAGACATTACCGACCTGGTGAACCAGCAAGTGAAAGAGGGCAAGGTGGATGAAACCACAGCCATGACTGCACCTTTCCTCTCGAAGCTGGCCAAGGAAGAGTTCGAAAAGAGCGACCTTAAAGGAAAACCGGGTATCGAAGCCAAGGCACTGCCTTTCTATGCCGGAAACAAGTATTTCCTGTTCTATTATAAGGTATATAGCGACGTGCGTATGGTAGCTGCCCCGCCCTCCTCGGTAGGTAAGTTTGGCGGTGAAACCGACAACTGGATGTGGCCGCGCCACACGGGCGACTTCTCTATGTTCCGTATCTATGCCGACAAGAACGGCGAACCGGCTGCTTACTCGGCCGACAACGTGCCTTTGAAGACTCCGAAATTCCTACCCATCTCTTTGAAAGGTCTGGAAGAGAACGACTATGCCATGATTATGGGATTCCCCGGAAGCACAGAACGCTACCTGACACAGAGTGAAGTGAAACAGCGTATGACAGCCACCAACCAAGCTATGATTGATATGCGCGGTGTGCGTCTGGATGTATTGCGTAAATTCATGGAAGCCAGTGACAAGATTCGTATCCAGTATGCCAGCAAATTTGCTCAAAGCAGCAACTATTGGAAGAACTCTATCGGTATGAACAAGGCCATCGTAGACAATGATGTGCTGGGTACGAAGGCTGCTATTGAAAAGCAGTTTGCCGACTTTGCAAAGAGCAAGCCTGAATACCAGGGCGTGGTAGAGAAAATTGATGCCTTGGTGGAAAAAAGCAGTCCGCTGCTGCGCCAGTTGTACTACACACACGAAGCACTGCGCGGTGCCATAGAATTCGGAAGCCCCTTCCTGGTAATGGACAACATCAAAAAGGCGCTGAAAGAAAAGAATGACTCACTGCTGCAGGCTTCTAAAAAGCAACTGGAAAAGGTATTTAACGAAACACACAACAAGGATTACGACCACGAAGTGGACCGCGCCGTGGCCAAGGCTATCTTGCCTGCACTGGCCAAAGCGTTGCAACCCGAACAGTTGCCGGCCTTCTACCAGACCATCGAAAAAGAATTCAAGGGTAATTACGATGCCTATGTAGACCAACTGTATGATAACTCTATCATGGCCAATCGCGAAAACCTGGACAAGTTCTTGAAGAAACCCAGCATCAAGGCTATAGACCGCGACCTGGCTACTGCCTATTCACGCGCTAAAGTTGAGAAAATCCGTGAATTGGGTATGGCTATGCAACAGGCTGAAGAGGGCATCGAACTGCTGCACAAGGCTTACATCCGCGGATTGGGCGAGATGAAGTTGCCGGTACCTTCTTATCCCGATGCCAACTTTACGCTGCGCCTGACTTACGGTAACGTAAAATCTTATAACCCGAAAGATGGGGTTCACTACAAGTATTTCACTACTACCGACGGTATCTTGCAGAAGGAAGACCCCAACAACAGTGAATTCGTGGTACCGGCCAAGCTGAAAGAATTGATTCAGAACAAGGACTTCGGACGCTATGCCATGAAGAACGGGGTGATGCCTGTGTGCTTCCTCACTACAAACGACATCACCGGCGGTAACTCCGGAAGCCCGGTCATCGACGGTGAAGGACGACTCATCGGCTGTGCCTTCGACGGCAACTGGGAATCGCTCAGCGGTGACATCAATTTCGACAATAACCTGCAACGCTGCATCGCACTGGACATCCGCTACGTGCTCTTCATTCTGGAGAAGCTGGGTGGCTGCAAGCACCTTGTAGACGAAATGCAGATTATAGAATAATCTACTATAAACCAGTAGAAGATAGCCTTATGAAAAAGATTCTACTCACTGCACTACTGGCTTCGTCGGCTCTATTAAGCAGAGCCGACGAAGGCATGTGGATGCTTACAGACCTGCAAAAACAGAATCAGGTGGCCATGCAGGAACTGGGACTGCTGATTCCGGTGAACCAGATTTACGACCCGCAGGGCATCGCACTGAAAGATGCGGTGGTACACTTTGGCGGGGGATGCACGGGCGAAGTTATCTCGGCGGAAGGATTGGTACTGACCAACCATCACTGCGGATACGGTGCCATACAGCAGCACAGCTCGGTGGAACATGATTACCTGACGCACGGCTTCTGGGCCATGAACCGCAATGAAGAACTTCCCTGCAAAGGACTGACCGTGACGTACATAGACCGCATACTCGATGTGACGGACTATGTAAAGCAGCAGTTGAAGACGGATAAAGACCCCAAGGGAACCAATTATCTGTCGCCTAAATATCTAGATGGTGTGGCAGAACGTTTTGCCAAAGCCGAGAACATCGACCTGGAAGCACCCGGCAGAAAGCTGGAGCTAAAAGCTTTCTACGGAGGAAACCGCTACTATCTCTTTGTGAAGACAGTGTACAGCGACATCCGTATGGTAGGGGCACCGCCCTCTTCCATCGGCAAATTCGGTGCCGATACCGACAACTGGATGTGGCCGCGCCACACGGGAGACTTCTCGCTGTTTCGCATTTATGCTGCACCCGACGGAACACCGGCAGAATACAGTGAGCAGAATGTACCGCTGAAAGTGAGAAAACACCTCACCATCAGTCTGGCTGGTTATAAGGAAGGGGATTTCACTTTTGTCATGGGTTTTCCGGGCCGCAACTGGCGCTACATGATAGCCGACGAAGTGGAAGAACGTATGCAAACCACCAATTTTATGCGTCACCACGTGCGCGATGCCCGTCAGCAGGTGCTGATGGAACAGATGCTGAAAGATGATGCCGTGCGCATACATTATGCCAGCAAATATGCTTCATCGGCTAATTATTGGAAAAACGCCATCGGCATGAATGAAGGGTTGCTGCGACTGAAAGTGCTGGAGACCAAACGCGCCCAGCAGGAGGCACTGCTAAAGCATGGGCAGGCTATAGGCGATACGACCTATGCACAGGCTTTCAGCCAGATACAGCAGATAGTACGTCAGCGCAAGCCGGCTCTCTACCATCAGCAGGCCATTCAGGAAGCCCTGATTACGGCACTCGACTTTATGCGCATCCCCAACACAGCCCGACTGGCATCGGCTCTGAAAAGTAAGGATAAAACGGCCATCCGTGAAGCTACGGAAGAATTGAGGAAAGATGCTGAAAAGTATTTTCAGTCGGTACCTTTCCCGCAAGTGGAACGGCTGGTGGGTAAAAAGATGCTGGCCACGTATATGAATTATATCCCGGCCGACCAGCAAATCGGTATCTGCCAGGTAATCGGCAAACGCTTCAAAGGCAACAGCGATGCTTTCATCGATGCCTGCTTTGAGCATTCTATCTTTGGCAACCGTGAAAACTTCGACAAGTTTATCCGCAAGCCCAGCCTTTACAAACTGAGCACAGACTGGATGATTCTGTTCAAACATTCCATTACTGACGGACTGCTGCACACTACACTGGCCATGATGGAAGCCAACAAGAATTATAATGCAGCGCATAAAGTGTGGGTAAAGGGCATGATGGAGATGAAACAGGCAGCTGGTACTCCTATCTATCCGGATGCAAACTCTACGCTCCGCCTGACGTATGGCAAGGTGCGCTCGTACGAACCTGCTGACGGAGTAGAATACAAGTATTACACTACATTGAAAGGGGCCATGGAAAAAGAAGACCCGAACAATTGGGAATTCGTGATTCCGGAAAAGCTGAAAGAACTGTACCGGACAAAGAATTATGGCCGCTACGCGCTGCCCGACGGCGATATGCCTACCTGCTTCATAGTAGATACTGACAATACGGGAGGAAACTCCGGCAGTCCGGTATTCAATGCCAAAGGACAACTTATCGGCACAGGATTCGACCGCAATTATGAAGGACTGACCGGTGACATCGCTTTCCGCCCCTCGTCACAGCGGGCTGTATGTGTAGACATCCGCTACATACTCTTCATCATTGAGAAATATGCCGGTGCAAATCACCTTATCGAAGAGATGACAATTGAAAACTAAAACAACAAGAATTATGAAAAAGCTAGCAACCCTCATTCTGCTGTTGATCGGAGGAATCACGCTCAATGCCTGTACCCATACAAAGGCAGACTCTAAACAACAGAAGACTGTACAACAGCAGCAGACAGCCAAATCTACCGATGCCGTTATTCAGATGGACAAACAGATGTTTATAAACCGTATATTTGACTATACTGCCGAAACACAAGAATGGAAATTCAAAGGCGATAAGCCAGCCATTATCGACTTGTATGCCGACTGGTGTGGTCCTTGCCGCATGATAGCCCCCATTCTGAAGGAGCTGGCACAAGAATATGCGGGAAAAATTACAGTATATAAAGTAAATGTGGATAAGGAAAAAGAACTGGCAGCTTTGTTTCAAGCTACCAGCATTCCTCTCTTAGTGTTTATTCCTATGAACGAACAGCCTCAACTGTTCCGTGGAGCAGCCGACAAGGCTACGTATAAAAAAGCCATTGACGAATTTCTGCTTAAAGCACAATAGGAACTTCCTGCCACTGCCCGTGGTGTAATTCCATCACCGTCCGATAGCCTGCCTGCCATAAAGCTTGCAGTGCTTTCGGGCGGTTGTTGTTTATCATCTGTGGATAATGCGCATCACTGTTGACCTGCACCAGCACTCCTAATTGCAACAAATAGCCAAAATAACGTTGATTGGGAAAGAAGGTTCCGGTTTCGTGAAAAGACTTTGTATTGATTTCCACCTGATACCCCTTGCGGGCTATGGTGGCCAGATAGTCGTGTACCAAGGTATCGTACCAAGGCTCATCCAACAGACCCGGACGGTAACGGGATGCGTTGTAATGCATCTTGTCTGCATGGCCCACAATATCAAATCCACCCAACTCTACCATGCGCAGCAAACGTTCGTAATAAAGATGAATCACCTTATCTAAGTTGCCATTAAAATGCAAATCTACCAATTCACGGAAACGGGTCGGTGTGGTATCTACATCCACTATTCTTCCCTGGTCGTCGTGCAACAAATGCACCGAACCGATGCGATAATCTAAAGGAAGATGCTGAAAACGTTCGGCAGACGGATTGCTTGCTTCGTCTAGATAATCAATTTCAAGACCGATATAAAGTTGGATTTGGCCGGCATATGCTTCTTTCAAACGACGAAATTCAGCCAAATAATCATCCATTACATCCCATTCCATGGTCCACGGAGTGGAAAACGGCAAAGGAGCATGGCTGGAGAAACCATACGAAGTAAACCCGCTGCTCACAGCAAAGCGAACAAAATCCCTCATTTCGGCCCGGCCATCGCAAAACAGGCTGTGACTGTGATAATTGGTAAGATTCTGATTCATATTTCCTCTAGGTAAGAAAGGTCAGGCCAATTCACTGAGTTCTAACCAACGCATGGTCTTTTCATCGAGCAATTCTTCGAGCACGGGCAGTCGCTTTGACTTTTCAGTAAGTTCATCTACAGAAAGCGTACCGCTACATAACGCCTCTTCCAAGCATTTTTTTTCTTCTTCCAGTTCCATAATCTCCTGTTCCAACTGTTCGAATTCGCGTTTCTCCTTGAACGAAAGCTTCTTCTTTTCTTTCTCTGCCGAACGAGGACGTAATTCAGCCGTAGACTTCTCTGCAGGACGTGCCTGTTTATCTTGTTCTTTCTTTGCCCGTTCCTTCTCTTCTTTCCAAGCTCGGTATTGGGTATAATTACCCGGGAAGTCACGAATATCGCCCTGCCCATTGAACACCATCAAATGGTCTACCACCTTATCCATAAAATAACGGTCGTGACTCACCACAATGACACAACCTTTGAAATTTTGCAGATACTCTTCCAATACATTCAGAGTAACGATATCCAAATCATTGGTAGGCTCATCGAGTACCAGGAAATTAGGATTACGCATTAATACGGTACAGAGATACAGCCTCCTTCTCTCTCCCCCACTCAATTTATAGACATAACTGTGCTGGGTCTCTGGAGTAAAAAGGAAATGCTGCAAAAACTGCGATGCCGTGAGTCGCTTACCGTTGCCCAATTCGATAACCTCGGCAATGTCCTGCACCACATCAATAACCTTCATCTGCTCGTCAAACTGCAACCCCTCTTGTGAATAATAGCCGAAACGTACGGTCTCTCCAATGTCCAGCGTTCCACTGTCAGGCTTCACCTGCCCCATCAGAATCTTGATGAAAGTAGACTTACCGGTACCGTTGTTCCCCACAATTCCCATTTTCTCATAGCGCGAAAAAATGTAAGAAAAGTCATCCAGTATCTTGAGGTCGCCAAACGACTTGTACAGATGGTCGGCCTCGAAAATCTTACTGCCGATATAGGATGCTTTCACATCCAGTTTCACATTTCCTTCATACATACGCTGCTTGGCCACTTTCTCTAATTCATAAAAAGCTTCTTCACGATAACGTGCCTTGTGGCCGCGCGCCTGAGGCATCCGGCGCATCCACTCCAACTCCGTGCGATACAGATTGTTGGCACGCTCTATCTCTACCGACTTCGCTTCCATGCGCTCTTGACGCTTCTCTAGATAGTAACTATAATTGCCCTTATAGCTATACACAGAGCGATTATCCAATTCCATGATTTCAGAACATACTCTGTCCAGAAAATAGCGGTCGTGCGTTACCATCAACAAAGCCAAGCTGGAACGCTTAAGATATTCCTCAAGCCACTCTGTCATATCCAAATCAAGATGATTGGTAGGCTCGTCTAAAATCAACAAATCGGGTTCTGTAATCAACGTATTGGCCAATGCCACCCGTTTCAACTGTCCGCCTGAGAGTTGATTTACCGGTTGGTCAAAGTCATTAATCTTTAACTGTGAAAGAATCTGCTTGGCTTTTTGCTCATAATCCCAGGCTTTTTCCTGATCCATACGGGTGAGCAGTGCATCCATACCCGGATGTCCTTCCGTCTTCATGCAACGTTCATATTCCTTGATCAACTCTACCGTAGAATTACCATGATGAAAACAGGCTTCCAATACCGTGAGCTGCTCCGGATAATGTGGGTCTTGTTCCAAATAGCCCACCCGCAAATCTTTACGGAAAGATATTTTCCCGGTATCCATTCCCTCCTTGCCCGACAAGATACTCAGCAAGGTAGATTTACCGGTTCCATTTTTAGCGATTAAGCCCACACGCTGTCCCTCAGCCAAACCGAAGGAAATGTTTTCAAACAAGACCAAGTCGCCAAACGACTTGGTAAGATTCTCTACTTGTAATATCGGATTCACGCAGTATATACTAGAAAAAGATTAATACTAATTTTGTTTCAGCTCGAAAAAAAGAAAGGGAAGCGCTGTTATTCCTGTCCCAATGCGGCTGTATAAGCTTCGGCCAAACTCAGTTTTTCACCGGCCTTTATACGGCTCCAAGTAAGCTTCATGGGATCGATCCACTGTCCTGTAGACTGATTCAATAAAACAGGCACTTCACGGTTGCCATCTACTAAAGTATGCCACTCGAAGCCATCTACCTCATTGGCCATAATTACACACAACGTAATACCTAATGCCAACCACTGATCTTTCTTCTTGGGAGGTATCACTCCGTTGTCTACCACCTGCTGCATGTGCACAATATCTGTCTCTAGACCTTGAAAATCTTTTTTTAATTCCTCCTTTACAGTGTGACTCACCCATTCATAAGCCTCATTAATGAGATACACCTCTGACAATCTCACTGGAATAATCTCGGCCGGATATTTCATACCCTTTTCTCTTATCATCAATGAACTAATCACTTCTTCAGCCTGCTTTACTGAAGTTCCTTTAGCCACCGTAAACGAGCATTCGAAAACCAGTTCGCCACGGCCAAAGACCCACAAATGTGTTGTATACCAAGCCCCTTCCTCTTCGAACATTTCCTGACTGGCCGCACATTCCCAAAGTCCTACAGTTGTCAGACGAGCCGCCTCATTCTGTTTCAATTCCTCCTGCACACATTCCGAAGCATACTTAGCATGCCCTTTGAAAGCAGAAATTCTGAAATTACCTGTCCATTCATTCGGATTATAGAATAGGAAAGAACCTTCCCCATCTTCAAACTCATTCCATTCGGCCGGATAACACATGGAAAACCATGCTTCGGGCGAAATAAATTTCTTAAATTGTTCCATCATTCCTCCTCTTTTAAAGAAATTAGATTACACATTCTACTGCATTTGATGCTGGTAAGCAAACTGTTACTTCAGACACACACTCAACCTGAGGCCTGCAGAGGGATGCTTACACTGACTTAACTCAAAGTAGGCATGTATCCGGTCTTTCCATACCGAATAAGCACCTCCTATATTTACATGCTTTGAATCATATTCTGCCATCAGATTCACCCCGTTTACTGCCTTATTCCAAAAGCCCGAGCCCTGCAGTCCGAAACGAAAATTTACTCCAAAAGCAGGCCCGTTCAGCGGATTATCTTTCCGCCTGTTATAAAGATAGGAAGCATGAAGCCCCAACTCTCCGAACTGTTGAAAAGTAAAATGCTTGGTAGCTGCCAGAAAATAGCGGTTCCAATAACCATTTCCACTATCGCCTACACTGGTTCCTCCATTATCACCAGATGAAGTGCCTACATCATTGGAACCTATCACAATTTGAGGTGTCCACTTCTTCCACCAGCCCTCTTTCCATAGCCTTAAACGTACGGAATAATTGCGGTCTTGATTCTTAATGTGTATATTCTTATTCCAATGATTGAAAATAGTACAAGCATAAGCTACCTCCAGCCAAGGGAAAATGGTAATATTTAGGTAATAATTCCATGTGTTATACGTCCAGTTGGGAGGCGTTACCGTATTATCCAGATAACCTCCACCCACCATAAAGGTTTTATCCTTCTGCATATCCGCTGTAGGCATCTCCAGCAATCCGGTAGTACCGTGCGTGAATTGCGCCTTGGCTAGCAAACTACATCCTGCCAGCATCATTACTAGAATCAATCTGTTCATTTCAATATTTATCCACTTGTTAGCTTTCTTATTTGCACGATTCTTAAATTCCATAAAAAATGTACAAAGATGGGCATTCCTGCCGAATTCTGCAAACTGTACGTAAGATTTATCTAATTAAGTGATAGCCAAAGAGTCTGTCTACTTAAGCAATTCCTGCAACTTCGTCTTCAATAATCCTTTACCATATCCACTCCAAACTTGCTTTATTTTTCCTTCGGGCGAAATCATTACATAGTGAGGAATTCCTTTTAATTGATAAGCTGCCGAAAGTCCTGTATTACCCGAACGAAGTTCATTCCACTGATTGCCTTTCAGTGCTCGCTTAGCTACAAAACTCTTCCAGTTATCTTTAGAATCCTGACTGATGCTGACTACTTCTAATTTACCCTTATAGAGTTCTGCGACTTCTTCCATTTCCGGAAGAGATTCCACACAAGGACCGCATCCTTGACTCCAAAAATCCAGCAAAATGTATTTCCCCTTAAACTCTGCCAGATGACGTACATTACCATCCAAATCATACAAATCACCATCCACCATCTCATCCCCCTCACCTACTATTTTCGGCAAATTCATATAAGCGGTAATTTCCCTGCCTGCCTCAGTAGACTTGTCAGCATCAGACATACGGGCATACAATGAACAAATCAAATCCTGATGACCAAATTCTTTATTCCACTGCAAAAACGAACAGTAAGACTTATATTTATCCAACCATACTGCTGTCACCGGAGCTTGCTTCATATAATTCAATTCTGCCAGATAAATTAAGCTATCCAACGGATCGTGGAGCACACGTAGAGAATCAATAGCTTTCCTATTAGGGCTTTTTCCTCTGGATGCACGAATGTAATCATACTCCTGCGCCATCCATTGCAACGACTGTCTACGCTCAGCAGAACACAAAGCCATGAAATCATTAGTATACTGCTGTTCAGGAATATCGCTAGTGATTTCCCATAGCGGATGCAGACAATCTTGACCAGTTATTTTGACGTACTTACCGGATTGCAACCACACATCAGCCCACGTCCCGGGAAATCCTTGGCTGAAGACCAAGAGTAATCGCTTTACAGGTTCTGTACCAGCAATGGAATCACGAAACGAAAATCTGCCATCGATTACCGTATCCTTGCATAGAGTTTTCAGAAGTCCTCCATCCTCTTTCATCAGTTCGAGAACTGTGCTGTCGGGCACATTCTTCAAAAAACCTTCTACCAGAAATGTACCTGCAGGCACCTGCGGAGAAGAAGTACAGCTACCCAAAATAATTTCTACCCAAAGGAGAATAGGTAAAAAAAGTCTTGTGTTCATAAAAATTTCTATTGATTTGCAACAAAGGTAGCTTTTTAATTTCATATAAACACACACCTTACCCCCTAAAAAACGATGTCCGAGCGAACTCACTTCGACCGGACATCTCCATAAACTTTGGCAGAGTTTATTTTCTTCACTTTCTTTGAATTAAGGGATGATGTATGAAATGAGAAGGGAGCTACACATTGAACAAAAAACTCCGGAATCATTTTAAACTCAGCGCTTTTTCCTCGAAAGCAATGATGAAATTAGTATGCAACGGCAGGTCTTCTGACTTGTTTCGCTGTGCGGCGCCTTCCCGACCCCCTTTACAGGATATCAGTGGCAATGGTATAGCCGACAGTTTGCTATGTTGAAACTTACAGCAGCGGGACTGTACAGGATTTACACCTGTTTCCCTTTTAATCGCAGTTCCTGAAAAGAAACAGCAAACCGATGCAAGGGCGAAGATAACGAATAGTCCAGGTATGAACAAATATTTCTGCATTTTTTTCTGAAAAACAGATGTAACACTATTGTAACATCTGTTTCATAGACCTGAAATATTTTTGCCTCACTTTTGCAAACGATTAGAAATATGCTTTATTTTTGTAGAATAAATTATTAAAATTCAATGGCTATGAATAATTACCGAATTCTTGTGGTAGACGACGAAGAGGATTTATGTGAGATACTACAGTTTAACCTTGAAAATGAAGGATATGAAGTAGACACAGCCAACTCTGCTGAAGAAGCTCTGAAACTAGACCTAACAAAATACCATCTTTTACTATTGGATGTAATGATGGGAGAGATTTCGGGCTTTCGTATGGCCAGTATGTTAAAAAAAGAACCGAAAACTGCAGAAATTCCTATCATCTTTATCACAGCAAAAGATACAGAAAATGATACGGTAACCGGATTCAATTTAGGCGCAGACGACTACATCTCTAAACCATTTTCATTAAGAGAAGTAGTAGCACGTGTGAAAGCAGTACTGAAACGTACTGCAAAAAACCTGGAACAACCTACCGAACTGCTGCGTCATGAAACCTTGGTAATGGATGTAGAAAAGAAAAAGGTCTGCATAGACGGTTTGGAAGTTTCTCTTACAAAAAAAGAATTTGAAATTCTACTTTTCCTGCTAGAAAACAAGGGCAGAGTCTTTTCCAGAGAAGATATTCTGGCACACGTGTGGCCCGACGAAGTTTACGTACTGGACCGTACCATCGACGTAAACATTACTCGTCTGCGTAAAAAAATAGGTATTTATGGAAAATGTATTGTAACTAGATTGGGATATGGCTATTGTTTTGAAGCAAACTAAAAGGGATAGACCCATCTTATCATTTAGCCAGAAATTATTCGTATCGGTCATTTCTTTATTTCTGGCTTTTGCTGCTTGTTTTATAGCATACCAATACCAACGGGAAAAGGAATATAAGGTAGAACTGCTACATACACAACTGCAAGACTACAACGACCGTCTGGAAATGGTATTACGAATCACAGATACCAAACAATGGAACGAAGTACTGGACACACATATACAAGCGTATGTAAACCATGACTTACGCGTAACGATTATAGATAAACAGGGAAAAGTTATATACGATAGTTACCCATCTAAGTCATTACCTCAGGACAACCACATAAACCGTCCTGAGATTCATAAGTGTATGCTGACAGGAAGAGGCTATGACGTAAGACGTACATCCGAAACCACTGGTGTGCCTTATTTCTATTCAGCTACCTTGTATACAGAATACATTATTCGATCCGCTCTTCCCTATAATGTGACACTGATTAATAACCTAGCTGCTGATTCAAATTATCTATGGTTTACCTTTTTTGTAACTATGCTATTGGTAGGTGTTTTCTATACATTTACTTCAAAACTAGGTACTGCCATCGGTCACTTACGAGAATTTGCTATGCGAGCAGACAAGAACGAACCAATCGAAATGGATATTCAATCTGCTTTTCCTCACAACGAATTAGGTGACATATCACAACATATCATACAAATATACAAACGATTACGTCAAACAAAAGAAGCTCTTTATATAGAGCGTGAGAAACTTATCACCCACCTACAGACTTCACGCGAAGGCTTAGGTGTGTTCAACCGCGATAAAAAAGAAATCCTGGTAAACAGCCTCTTCACACAATACGTAAACCTTATTTCTGACCGAAATTTACCGACTACAGAAGCCGTATTCGACGTAACAGAATTTTTACCGATTACAGAATTTATCGGAAAGGCACAGCTACGCCCCGTCTCTGGCAGTGAAGAAAAACGAATGTCGATAAATATAACCAAGAATGGACGTATTTTTGTAGCAGAATGTATTATTTTTCAAGACTTAAGTTTTGAGATTTCTATTAATGACGTTACACAGGAGGAGGAACAGGTAAGACTGAAACGACAGTTGACGCAAAATATCGCGCACGAACTAAAAACACCTGTGAGTAGCATTCAAGGATATTTAGAAACTATTGTCACCAACAGCGAACTACCTAAAGACAAAATGAACATTTTCCTGGAGCGCTGTTATGCACAGAGTAATCGACTGAGCCGGTTACTCAGAGATATCTCTGTACTGACCCGAATGGATGAAGCAGCACACTTGATAGATATGGACAGAGTGAACATTTCACAGTTGGTAGACAATATTACAAATGAAGTGGCACTGGAGCTGGAAAATAAACAAATGTCTGTGAACAATATGCTGCGACCAGACATCATAATGCAAGGGAACTATTCATTGCTATACTCCATCTTCCGAAACTTGACAGATAATGCCATAGCCTATGCAGGCATAGGAACACAAATACGTATTAATTGCTTCCGAGAAGATGAGCATTTTTATTATTTCAGTTTCGCAGATTCCGGTGTAGGTGTACCTGAAGAACATTTAAACAGACTCTTCGAACGATTCTACCGAGTAGACAAAGGACGCTCTAGAAAGTTAGGAGGAACAGGACTGGGACTGGCTATCGTAAAAAATGCCGTACTGATGCATGGCGGATCAATCTCTGCCAAAAACAGTCCACAAGGAGGATTGGAATTTATCTTCACTTTGGCAAAATAATGAGATTATTTGTACCTTTGTCTCCCTAAAATCATTGGAATGCGATAATCTTATTGTATGGGACTATTTTTGAAACACAAAACAAACGAACTTTGCTGGGGCGTATGGAAAATGCAAGAATCATGGGAAGAACTGACCGAACAATTGCAACATCCAACGCTCTGCCAAGAAGCGTTACAACGTTTTAGTGCGCCACATCGACGCATGGAATGGCTAACAGTGAGACGTCTGCTGCAAGTACTAATAGGAAAAGTGCCTGAAATAGACTACCTGCCCAATGGAAAACCGATTATACAAAGTCGGGGAATGCATATAAGCATATCACATACTAAAGAATATGTAGCGGTTATCCTGGCCAACCGAGAAGTTGGTATTGATATAGAACAATATGGACAACGAGTGCATAAAGTAAAAACGCGCTTCATACGAACAGACGAGACTATTCTTCCTTACAGAGGAGATGACACCTGGAGCCTACTGCTACATTGGAGTGCCAAAGAAACCCTTTTCAAATGCCTAGGAACCTCAGAAGTAGATTTTCGTGAACATCTCCAGATTCTACCCTTTACTCCACAAATAAAGGGTAGAATCCACGCCAAAGAATATCGCACACCCACACAACATACATTTACTCTGCAATATGAACTACACCCCGATTTCGTACTAACTTATTGGGAAGGCTGATTAATAGTAAACTTTACCTGAAGAATGCGGCGATTATCCATCTGAAGCACTTCAAACTCATAGTTACGATAAAGGACTCTCTCGTGCAAGGTGGGAAACTCGCCTTTCAACTCCAATAACAAACCGGCTACAGTATCAGCGTCTCCTGTCACTTCATCAAAAATATCACTATCCAACCGAGTTATCTTATAGAAATCGGTTAACTGAGTCTTAGCTTCGAACACCCAAGTGTGATCATTCAACACTGTATACGTACGCTCTTCATCATCGTATTCATCATGTATCTCACCTACAATCTCTTCAATAATATCTTCCATTGTAACAATGCCTGAAGTACCACCAAATTCATCTACTACAATAGCAATATGAATCTTATTTGCTTGAAAATCCCGCAAGAGATCGTCAATCATTTTTGTTTCTGGCACAAAATAAGCAGGACGGATAAGTGATTGCCAACGAAAGTTATCCCCCTTATTAAGATGAGGCAAAAGATCTTTAATATAAAGCACCCCCTTGATATTATCGCGAGTTTCTGCATAAACAGGAATTCGTGAATAGACATTCTCTACAATACACTTCAGAACATCTTTATAAGGAGTACTAATATCTAAATCTACAACGTCGAGTCGTGAAGTCATGACTTCTTTAGCTGTCTCACCTCCAAAACGAATAATACCCTCCAGCAAATTATTCTCTTCCTTCAGCTCTGCCTTATCGGTCAACTCAAGAGCCTGAGAAAGTTCATCAACTGAAATATTATGATTTTTCCGAGCAAAATGCTTGTTAAGAAATGAAGTGGAACATACTAACAAGGAAGCTAAAGGATAAAACAGCGAACGAAATAACGTAATGCCAGGCGCAGCTAACCGACAAAACCGAAGGGTATTCTGTGCAGAAAATATCTTTGGCATTATTTCTCCAAAAAGCAACAACAAGAATGTAAGAGCTACCGTCAATACCAAAAATTCAGCCAATGGAGAATGAAACTGAAACACATTCATAAAGAATACGTTACACAGCATAATAATGGTAACATTCACAAAATTGTTGGTAATTAAAATCGTAGCCAACAAACGCTCTGTATCCTCGAGCAAACGGCTGATTTTTTCGTCAGAAGGGTGCTTCTCCTCTGCAATGGCACTCAAATCAGAGGGCGAAAGCGAGAAAAATGCTATTTCGGATGCCGAAGCGAATCCGGATACTAACAACAACAAGCCGGCCAACACAATGGCTATCAAAGCCGAAAAGGATGGAGGCTGTACTGTAATACTGTTAAAAACATCTGCCAACTGGCATAAATAAGCGTCTGAATCCAAAGATGTGTTTTTTAATGAAACATATTAAAAGGGCAAATCATCAGCCTGATTATTCTGAACTGAAGAAGACTGCACAGGCTGCGGAGTAGATTGAACCGGAGCTGCTGATTGCTGAGATTTCGGCGTAAGCATTTCCATTACGTCTACAAAGACTTCGGTAATATAGCGCTTGATACCTGATTGATCATCGTATGAGCGAGTTCGGATTTTTCCCTCCACATAAAGTTTATCTCCTTTGTGTACGTACTTCTCCACCGTTTCTGCCATCTTACCGCGGACTATCAAGTTATGCCACTCGGTACGGTCTGGTATCTGTGTACCATTCTGTAGAGTATATCCACGCTCTGTGGTTGCCAGCGAAAACTGTGCTACACAATTGCCTCCTTCATACCAGGTTATTTTCGGGTCGTGTCCTACATTACCCAATAAAATCACTTTGTTAATAGACATGGTCAATCTGCCTTTTATAATTTTTCGCCAAAATTAAAGAGAAATTCTACAACATGCAAACTTCTATCCGTTTTTATCCATATATTTCCAAAAACTGATGTACCAAACGCGGAAATGCATACTGATGGAGTTCACTATGCTCTACACGTAAATATCCGGCAAAAGAGCGTGTATCCGGCAAAAGTTGCACTTCATAGAAATTTGCATAAATCACTCGATGTGAAAGCACATGTTTCACTTGACGACGTATCACACGCACCACAGGCTGCTCATCAGGCGCAAAGAGAGAAGTAAATTCTACAGATGACAATAATTTAGCCTCACTCCAATCCGTATCAGTCTCAATAAGCGGCAACTCATACATATTCTTCCAAATATCGTCAGCTTCACGACGATGTAAATACGTATAGGCGCCTGCGCGTACATAAATATAATTAAAATAGCGGTTAGATGTACGTGTTTTATGCTGTTTTATAGGCAAATCCTGCACTCGATCGGCAGCTACAGCGGAACAAGTATCAACCAGCGGACAAAATTCACACTTAGGTCGTTGCGGTGTGCATTGCAAAGCGCCAAAATCCATAATAGCCTGATTATAGACCGCAGCTTGATTTTCTGGAAGCAGTTCCTGGGCAAGCGCAGCAAAAAGTTTCTTACCCTGTGTAGAATCGATAGGAGTATCTATACCCAAATAGCGCGACAGCACCCGATACACATTACCATCTACCACAGCATATGGCATCCCATAGGCAAACGAACAAATGGCAGCTGCAGTATATTCTCCTACTCCTTTTAAAGCTCGTACTCCCTCATAAGTAGTAGGGAATACCCCGTTCATGCTGCGCGCTGCTACATGAAGATTACGCGCCCGAGAATAATAGCCCAACCCTTGCCAATAACGTAATACCTCATCTTCAGTAGCCTCAGCCAACGAAGAGACATCTGGAAAACGTTCCATAAAACGAAGAAAATAATCATACCCTTGTACTACCCGCGTCTGTTGTAAGATGATTTCAGAAATCCAAATACGGTAAGGGTCAGTAGTATCCCGCCATGGCAATTCACGCCGATGCTGGGCATACCATCCAATTAGAGTAGAAGTAAATGTATTCATGGCGCAAATTTACGCTATTTCTGCCTAACAAAGATAAAACCAACGACTTTTTCCAAAAAATGTCTGAAATATATTTTTTTGAGAAACGGAAAAGCTATATATTTGCAGTCCAAAAAATTAAAAAACAACTAGTAATAATATTTTTTTCAAGAAAAATGACTAAAGCTGATATCGTAAACGAAATTACAAAAAACACCGGCATCGACAAGACAACGGTGCTGGCTACAGTGGAAGCATTCATGGAAGCAGTAAAAGATTCTCTTTCGAAAGAAGAGAATGTATATTTGCGCGGCTTCGGTAGTTTTGTAGTGAAAAAAAGAGCTCAGAAGACGGCTCGTAATATTTCCAAAAATACTACCATCATTATTCCCGAACATAACATTCCGGCGTTTAAACCTGCAAAAACATTCACACTTTCTGTGAAAAAATAAATTAATAAATAACTTTAGTATTAACCCATAAAATTTTGAAGCTATGCCAAGCGGAAAGAAGAAAAAAAGACATAAAATGTCAACGCACAAGCGTTAAAAAAGACTAAGAAAGAACAGACATAAAAGCAAAAAGTAATTTTTAGTCTGATGGACAAAATAAAGAACAAACTTGTGGAACATTTTTTATCCCGGGTTTGTTCTTTGTGTAAAAAGCAACTAATAATAACCTGAAATAATTTAATTGTGACAAGCGAACTCGTTGTAGACGTACAGCCCAAAGAAGTTTCCATTGCATTACTGGAAGACAAACAGCTAGTGGAACTACAAAGCGAAGGAAGAAACATTTCTTTCTCTGTGGGCAACATCTATTTAGGCCGCATCAAAAAACTGATGCCGGGTCTAAATGCCTGCTTCGTGGACGTGGGTTATGAGAAAGATGCTTTTCTCCATTATCAGGACTTAGGTCCTCAATTCAACTCTCTAGAAAAATTTATCAAGCAGACTCTAAGCGACAGAAAAAAACTTAACTCCATCAGCAAAGCTACCCTACTACCCGACCTTGAAAAAGAAGGAACAGTATCCGACACACTCAAAGTGGGACAAGAAGTAGTGGTACAAATTGTGAAGGAACCCATTTCTACCAAAGGTCCCCGACTAACCTCGGAATTATCATTTGCCGGTAGATACTTGGTACTGATTCCTTTCAACGACAAGGTTTCTGTATCGCAAAAAATAAAGTCAAGCGAAGAAAGAGCGCGACTCAAGCAACTGCTGCAAAGTATCAAGCCGAAAAACTTCGGTGTCATTGTGCGAACTGTAGCAGAAGGTAAAAGAGTAGCCGAGCTGGACGGTGAACTTAAAGTACTGCTAAAACATTGGGAAGAATGTACTGCCAAAATTCAGAAGGCTACTAAATACCCAACGCTGATTTATGAGGAAACCAGCCGAGCGGTAGGTCTGCTACGCGATTTGTTCAATCCGTCGTTCGAAAACATTTATGTAAATGACGAAACCGTGTATCACGAAATCAAAGATTATGTGACACTCATAGCACCTGAACGAGCAGACATTGTAAAACTGTACAAAGGACAACTTCCTATCTACGATAACTTTGCCATCACTAAGCAGATTAAATCTTCATTTGGCAAGACTATCTCCTATAAAAGCGGAGCTTACTTGATTATTGAGCATACTGAGGCGCTTCACGTAGTAGACGTGAACAGCGGAAACCGCACCAAGAATGCCAACGGGCAGGAAGCCAACGCATTGGAAGTAAACCTAGGAGCTGCAGATGAACTAGCTAGACAGCTGAGGCTGCGCGACATGGGTGGCATCATCGTAGTAGATTTCATCGACATGAGTTTGGCGGAAAATCGTCAGAAACTCTATGAACGCATGTGTCAGAACATGCAAAAAGACCGAGCTCGACACAATATTTTGCCACTTAGCAAATTCGGCCTTATGCAAATTACCCGACAGAGAGTAAGACCTGCCATGGATGTAAACACCATGGAAACATGTCCTACTTGCTTCGGTAAAGGAAAGATTAAATCATCTATCCTTTTTACAGACACTCTAGAGAGCAAAATTGATTATCTAGTCAACAAATTAGGAATTAAGCGATTCTCATTACACATCCACCCGTATATCGCAGCCTACATAAATCAGGGTATTCTTTCTCTGAAACGGAAATGGCAAATGAAATACGGTTTTGGTATCAAGATTATTCCAAGCCAAAAACTGGCATTCCTGCAATATGTGTTCTATGATCCGCAAGGAGAAGAAATAGACATGAAGGAGGAAATAGAGATTAAATGAAAAAGAGAGGATGATTACTTATGTATCATCCTCTCTTTTTGTATTCTACCATTAAGTATTCGTAACCTCTTCATGTAATATCTTGAACACAGGGAAGAGGAAACAAAGTTGTTTGATTTCGATTAAAACTCACTGGTAAAATGGAACCGAATATTCTTAAAATCCATCTGTGCCATCTGCAATACATAGCCACTATCTGCCAAAAATACATCTCTACCATCACGATCCTTAGCCATATACTGATACTTGCGTTTCTTGAAAGCTTCTAATTCTTCCAAATCATCGCTTTCTATCCAACAAGCCTTATACAAGCTCAAAGGTTCCCAACGACACTTCGCACTATACTCGTTTTCCAAACGGTATTGTATAACCTCAAACTGAAGTTGCCCCACAGTACCAATAATTTTACGACCATTAAACTGATTTACAAAGAGCTGAGCTACACCTTCATCCATTAATTGATCAATACCTTTAGCTAATTGCTTCTGCTTCATGGGATCTGCATTCTCTATATACTTGAACATTTCAGGCGAGAAGCTAGGCAAACCACGAAAATGCAGTTTTTCACCTTCTGTAAGTGTATCACCAATTTTAAAAGTGCCATTATCCGGCAAGCCAATAATATCTCCAGCCCAAGCCTCGTCTACTGTTGTTTTACGCTGAGCCATAAACTGCGTAGGACTAGAAAAACGAAGAGTCTTTCCATGTCGCACATGATAATAAGGAGCATTGCGCACAAATTTTCCAGAACAAATCTTACAAAATGCCACACAAGATCGATGATTTGGGTCGATATTTGCAGTAATCTTAAAAATAAATCCTGTAAATTTAGGTTCTTCTGGAAGCACATCACGCTCTTCAGCCTTTACCGGACGAGGGCTTGGAGCTATCTCAACGAAACAGTCCAACAGTTCTTGCACACCAAAGTTATTCAATGCTGAACCAAAAAATACAGGAGCCAATTCTCCCTTAAGATACTCTTCCACTTGAAATTCCGGATAAACACCCTCTACCAATTCCAGTTCGCTACGCAACTTTTCAGCCAATTGACCACCTATACGATTATCCAGTTCTTCGGTATGTATGTCAACTTCTACCTTCTCAGTAACCACCTGCTTGCTGGGCTGAAAGAGATTCAGTTTCTGCTCATAGATATTATATACCCCTTTAAAGCGTATACCACTTTCAATGGGCCATGTAAGCGGCCGTACCTGAATTTTCAATTCTTCCTCTAATTCATCCAATAAATCAAAAGGATCTTTAGCTTCACGGTCCATCTTATTAACAAAGATAATGACCGGAGTATTTCTCATACGACACACCTCCATCAACTTACGAGTCTGTGTTTCCACACCCTTGGCTCCATCCACCACGATAATAACACTATCCACAGCCGTAAGCGTGCGATATGTATCTTCAGCAAAATCCTGGTGACCGGGTGTATCTAGGATATTAATCTTATAATCATGGTAATCAAACTCCATCACCGAGGTAGTAACAGAGATACCACGTTGTTTTTCAATATCCATCCAGTCAGAAGTAGCAGTTTTCTTAATCTTATTACTTTTCACCGCACCAGCTACCTGAATTTGTCCACCAAACAAAAGTAACTTTTCCGTAAGTGAAGTTTTACCAGCATCCGGATGAGCTATGATAGCAAAGGTTCTTCTTCTTTCTATTTCTTGGTTATTCGCCATAACTTATTAATTTAAAAAATCTGGTTGTAAAAGGGTTAACGCAAAAGTAAGATACATTTCTGCAGACTTTCTTCCCAATGAGGTATCTGCAATCCATAAACCTGCTTAATACGAGTCTTGTCGAGAACGGAAAAAGCCGGACGGGGTGCCTTAGCCGGATATTCCGTTGAATGCAAAGGAGATACACGGCAGGTAGTAATGCCAGCTAATCTATGAATAGCCACCGCAAAGTCATACCAAGAACAAACTCCTTCATTACTATAATGATAAATACCAGGTATTATTCCACGATCTAATATTTTTACAATAGCTTGTGCTAAATCTGCAGCATATGTAGGCGTACCTACCTGATCAAACACCACTCCTAACTGTTCACGTTCATGGCCTAAGCGAATCATCGTCTTCACAAAATTATTACCAAACGACGAATACAACCATGCTGTACGGATAACCACAGTACGGCTACAACGCTCCATAGCCATCTGTTCACCTGCCCATTTGGTAGCACCATACACTGAATTCGGACAAGGTTGCACATCTTCCGTATAAGGTAAATGCCCAGTACCATTGAACACATAATCAGTAGACACCTGAATAAATCCAGCTCCACAAGATTCAGCAGCAGCAGCCAGATAACCCGGAGCCAAATGATTGAGACGTTCACACCATTCTGGTTCATCTTCCGCCTTATCCACCGCCGTAAAAGCGGCACAGTTTACAATAACCTCCACTGGATGTTTCGTTATAAAGTCATACACAGCTTGTTCATTACAAATATCTAAATCTTGTACATCTGTAAAATAACAAGTATGATTGGGATCTTTCGCTAAAAGCACCCGCAATTCATTGCCAAGCTGACCGTTGGCACCTGTAATCAAAATCTTCATATTCTTCCTGTATATCTTTATTCAACATCGAGTTCTCCATTCTTCTCTTTCTCGTAATAATTAGCCAATAAAGAAATAAAACGACTGATAGATTCCATGGCCTTCTCTGTACCTTCACTCACTTCTTTTTTTTGCAAGCGAAGAAGCAATAGTCCATAAAGAGCTTCAAAACATGTTTCCAATTCTGGTTCATCTTGCTGCGCACTCTTCTGACGGAGTTCCACGATAAAAGGAAGAGCCTTAAAATAAGCAGCATTATAAAAAGGATACTTGGTAGACGCCAACAAAGCTGCATGAAGTTCGGTTAGATTCTGCAGCACATTACGATTTATTTGCAAGTGCCCTTTCTCTTTCACTCCTTCTGCTCGCATCATTTCCAAAAGATTAGAGAACCACTCAACTGCTTCTTCCCGGGTTTCTTCCGGATAATGTAGCAATACATTTTGATACAAGGCATCCATATCACAACCATGGGCACGAATTAAATCCTCCATCTGCCACATATAAAGAAGATATTCAGCTATATTCTTATTTTTCAATTGTTTAGCAATCATCATTTCTGTAACCAATTTAATAAAGTGAAGCGCCCATAAATGTAAACACCAATCCTAAAATGGAAACAATGGTAACGATGCTTCCAATAACCCGATTCAACACCCAAATGCCACGAAGATTAAAACGCGCCCGCACCTTATTGACAAAATAGGTAATACCAAACCACCAGGCCAATGCTCCCAACGCTATGGCCAGATAGCCCGTCACAGCTTCAAATACCAGCACCCCTTCACTGACAAAGGCAAAGCGGGCAAAGAGACCGACAAAAAGGAAAATGATTAGAGGATTTGAAAGCGTCACAAAAAACGCCGTTATCATGTTATGAAAATAAGTTCCCTTACTGGTAGATACCGGACGGAGCGACTGTACCGGATTACTTCGAAAAGTATAAATACCGAATGCTAATAGTAATATACTGCCAAAAAGCTGCAGATAGAAAATATTCTTATTAACATAATCAAACACGAAACTCATGCCATATCCGGTAAGCAAAGCGTAAAAGATATCACTCATCGCGGCACCAACACCCGTGACAAAACCGTACCAGCGCCCTTTATTCAGCGTGCGCTGTATACATAAAACTCCAACGGGACCCAGCGGTGCAGATACAATAACACCGATAATGAACCCCTTCCACAATATATCAACTATGGTTTCAATCTGAATCATGGGTGCAAATATCGTAATTTTTTAGAAGATGTACCCTATAGTATAGATGATTTTTCTGCTAAGTTGATGGTTTCTCATGGGTTTTCTCTATCTTTGCATGGTGAAAAGTTGAAAATCTTATAATTAAACATATAGTAAAAAGGTATGATTCTTTTTTTCAGAACCCCGCAACAAAGCGTAATTGCCGTAGAATGTAATTGCGCCCTCACAACAGCAGACAGTGATAAGTTGTGCTGGCTATTCGGAGAAGCAACTCCCGAAAGTGAAGATAACTTGCAAGGATGTTTCGTTGGCCCACGCCGCGAAATGATTACTCCATGGAGCACCAATGCCGTAGAAATAACCCAAAATATGGGCTTGGAAGGCATAATCCGCATTGAGGAATATTTTCCTGTAGCCGATGAAAATGCTGAATTCGACCCCATGCTGCAACGCATGTACAAGGGACTGAACCAACAGATATTTACGACCAACCGTCAACCGGAGCCTATCATCCACATAGAAGATTTGGAAGCTTATAATGAGCAAGAAGGTTTGGCATTGAGCAAAGAAGAAATGGATTACTTGAAAAAGGTTGAAAAAGATCTTGGAAGACCTTTGACCGATTCTGAAGTATTCGGCTTCGCTCAAATTAACTCTGAGCACTGCCGTCACAAAATCTTTGGCGGAACATTCATCATTGATGGAGTAGAGCAGGAATCATCTCTCTTCCAAATGATTAAAAAGACCACGCAAGAAAATCCCAACAAGATTATTTCAGCCTATAAAGACAACGTAGCCTTTGCAGAAGGTCCTATCATAGAACAGTTTGCTCCAGCCGATCACTCCAAGCCTGATTATTTCCAAGTAAAAGACATCAAGAGTGTAATTTCGCTAAAAGCTGAAACTCATAACTTCCCCACTACTGTAGAGCCATTCAACGGTGCTTCTACTGGCACAGGCGGTGAGATTCGCGACCGTATGGGCGGAGGTAAAGGAAGTTGGCCAATTGCCGGTACCGCTGTATATATGACATCGTATCCCCGCACAGACGAAGACCGCAGCTGGGAAGAAATTCTCCCGGTACGCAAGTGGCTGTATCAGACTCCGGAACAAATTTTAATCAAGGCTTCTAATGGTGCCAGTGATTTCGGTAATAAGTTCGGGCAGCCTCTAATTTGCGGCTCTGTACTGACCTTCGAGCATCAAGAAAAAGATGAAATATATGGCTATGATAAAGTGATTATGTTAGCTGGTGGTGTGGGCTATGGCACACAACGCGACTGTCTGAAAGGTCAGCCCGAAGCCGGTAATAAAGTCGTAGTAATGGGTGGCGATAACTACCGCATCGGCTTGGGTGGTGGTTCTGTTTCCTCTGTAGACACAGGACGATACAGCAGCGGTATCGAACTGAATGCTGTACAGCGTGCCAATGCAGAAATGCAAAAACGAGCCTACAATGTGGTACGTGCTCTCTGTGAAGAAGATACTAACCCTGTAGTTTCTATTCATGATCACGGATCTGCCGGACATGTAAACTGTCTGTCTGAATTAGTAGAAGAGTGCGGTGGCAAAATAGATATGAGCAAGTTGCCTATTGGCGACAAGACCTTGTCGGCTAAGGAAATCATTGCCAACGAAAGCCAAGAGCGCATGGGTCTGCTGATTCAGGAAGAAGCCATAGAACATGTAAAGAAGATTGCCGAACGCGAACGCGCACCAATGTATGTAGTAGGCGAGACTACGGGTGACCATCGTTTTGCCTTTGAGCAGGCCGATGGTGTACGTCCGTTCGATTTAGCCGTTGAACAAATGTTTGGCTCTTCTCCTAAGACGTACATGATTGACAAAACCGTAGAGCGTCATTATGAGATGCCGCAATACGAACAAAGTAAGATACACGAATACCTTACCAATGTATTGCAATTGGAAGCTGTAGCTTGTAAAGATTGGCTAACCAATAAGGTAGACCGTTCAGTTACCGGTAAAATTGCCCGCCAACAATGCGTAGGTGAGTTACAATTACCATTGAGCGACTGTGGTGTGGTAGCACTAGATTATCGTGGTGAAAAAGGTATCGCCACTTCATTAGGTCATGCTCCTCAAGCAGCGTTGGCCAATCCTGCTGCCGGCTCTGTTCTTTCTGTTAGCGAAGCATTAACCAACCTCATATGGGCTCCATTGGCTGAAGGTCTGGACAGCGTATCCTTGTCTGCCAACTGGATGTGGCCATGCCGCTCACAAGAAGGTGAGGATGCTCGTCTGTATACAGCAGTTAAAGCATTAAGCGATTTCTGCTGTGCCCTACAAATTAATGTACCTACTGGTAAAGACTCTTTGTCGATGACTCAGAAGTACCCAGACGGAAGCAAAGTTATTGCTCCGGGTACCGTTATTGTATCGGCTGGCGGTGAAGTAAGCGACGTAAAGAAGACAGTATCACCGGTATTGGTCAACAATGCTAAAACTACTTTATACCACATCGACTTCAGTTTCGACCAATTGCGTCTGGGAGGTTCTGCTTTTGCTCAAACTTTAGGAAAAGTAGGCGACGACGTACCTACCGTAAAAAATCCGGAATACTTCCGCGATGCCTTCTTGGCTATCCAAGAGTTAGTGAACAAAGGTCTGATTCTGGCAGGACACGACATTTCTGCCGGTGGTTTGATTACTACCCTTTTGGAAATGTGCTTCTCTAATGTAGAAGGTGGTCTGGAAATCAACTTGGATAAGATTAAGGAAAGCGACCTGATAAAGATTCTCTTTGCCGAAAACCCGGGTATCGTTATTCAAGTAAGCGACAAGCATAAAGATGAAGTGAAAAAAATTCTCGAAGATGCTGGTGTAGGCTTTGTAAAAATTGGTAAACCGACTGACGAACGCCACATCCTGGTAGAAAAAGACGGAGCAACCTACCAATTCGGTATTGATTATATGCGTGATGTATGGTACTCTACTTCCTATCTGCTAGATCGCAAACAATCTATGAACGGCTGTGCCAAAAAGCGCTTCGAAAACTATAAAATGCAGCCAATGGAATTTGCCTTCATGCCTGGTTTTACTGGAAAGTTCCATCAATACGGCATTGATCCAAATCGCCGTACACCGTCAGGTATCCGTGCAGCCATCATCCGTGAAAAAGGAACCAACGGCGAACGTGAAATGGCATATTCACTCTATTTGGCAGGTTTCGATGTGAAAGACGTAACTATGACCGACTTGGTGAGCGGACGTGAAACATTAGAAGATGTCAACATGATTGTATTCTGCGGTGGATTCTCCAATTCCGATGTCTTGGGTTCTGCTAAAGGTTGGGCAGGTGCTTTCCTTTTCAATCCCAAAGCCAAAGAAGCATTGGATAAATTCTATGCTCGCGAAGACACCTTGTCATTGGGTGTTTGTAACGGTTGCCAATTGATGATGGAACTAAACCTCATCAATCCTGAACTGGAAAAGAAAGGCAAAATGCTACACAACGACTCTCACAAATTCGAAAGTCGCTTCCTGGGTGTAACCATTCCTACCAATCGCAGTGTGCTGTTCGGCTCTTTAAGCGGCAGCAAACTAGGTATCTGGGTAGCCCACGGTGAAGGTAAATTCTCACTTCCTTACGACGAAGACCAATATAATATTGTGGCAAAATACAGCTACGATGAGTATCCTGCCAACCCCAACGGCTCTAGCTACTCTACAGCAGCCGTAGCCAGCATGGATGGTCGTCACTTGGCTATCATGCCTCACTTGGAACGTGCTATCTTCCCCTGGCAGAATGCCTGCTACCCTGCCGATCGCGTACATAGCGACCAGGTTACTCCTTGGATTGAGGCCTTTGTCAACGCCCGTAAATGGATTGAAGAAAAGACTAAATAATCTTATACACACCAGCCATCTATAGGCTGAAAAGTAAATTAAATATAGAGGATACCTATCCGCTTCCTACCTTGGAAGAAGATAGGTATCCTCTTTTTTTCCCTAAAAATGCAAAATAGTCAATAGAAAAGGTTATATTTGTGAGTTATATACAGATATTCAAAATCCATTATGAATACTATTAACCAGCAAATCACACATAAAATAGCTTTTCTACTCCTCACCCTTCTATTGCCTATTTGCCTGAACGGACAAGTATACAAATACATCGGTGTAGAAGATGGTCTCAGCAATCGCCGCGTGTACCGCATCCAAAAAGACTCCAAAGGATATATGTGGTTCTTGACACACGACAGGATAGACCGGTATAATGGCAGAGAATTTAAATCATACACTCTAATGGATGGAGAAGAGGAAATCAGCTCCATCATGAACCTCAATTGGCTATGTTTAGGAGATGATCAGACGCTTTGGGAAATAGGGAAACAGGGAAGAGTGTATCGCTACGATGATATGAGAGATTGTTTCCAACTAGTCTACAAGCTGCCTGCTGATGCCGTCACCACCGGACATACCCCCGTAAGCTATGGATTTATAGACTGCAATAACACTGTATGGCTGTGCAATGATGCCAAAATTTACCTCTATCACTACCCATCCGGACAAGTCGATATCCTGCAAAATGAAATCGGAGAAAGCATCACGCAGGTAGAACAGATAGATTCCACCCACTATTTTATCGGAACAGATATCGGCATCCATTATGCCGAACTTCAGCAGAATATACTCAAACTATCGCCTTGCGACAAACTAGATCAATTAAAAGTACAAGTAAACGAATTATATTATCACAAACCCGATAACAAAATATTTATCGGCACGTTTCAGCGCGGAGTCTACGTATACGATTTGAGCTCTCATGAGATAAGACCACTCAATGTAGGACTTACGGATGTCAGCATCAATCGCATAAAAGCCCTGAACAACAAGGAGATTCTCATTGCTACCGACGGAGCAGGTATCTATAAGGTACAGACTGACAATTATACCTCCGAGCCTTATATCGTGGCCGACTATCACAGTCACAATGCCATGAACGGAAATACCATCAATGATATCTATATTGATGACGAACAACGTATCTGGATAGCCAATTACCCCATTGGTATCACGGTGCGAAACAATCGATATGCTTCCTACCAATGGATAAAACACTCCATCGGTAATAATCAGTCATTGGTAAACAATCAAGTAAATGATATTATAGAAGATCATGAAGGCGACCTTTGGTTTGCTACCAACAATGGTGTCAGTCTCTATGTAGAAAGTCAGCAGAAATGGTATTCGTTTCTCAGTGCCTCCGACATCTGGCTACTGAACAAAAGTCACACATTCATGTCGCTATGCGAAGTATCGCCCGGCATCATTTGGATAGGAGGATACAGTTCAGGAATCTACGAGATAAACAAGCGGACAAAAAAAGTAGACTATTTCAGTCCCTCACTCATCGGCAACCTCAATATCCGCCCAGACAAGTATATCCGGGCCATCTTGCGTGCATCCGATGGCAAGATATGGTCGGGTGGTTACTACAATCTGAAAGAAATAGATTGCATCAACAATAAAATACGCTATTTTGAAGATCTGAACGGCATTACCACCATTCTGGAGAAAGACAAACAATATCTGTGGATAGGAACAGCTACCGGATTATACTTGCTCGACAAAAAAGCCGGAACCCATAAGCACATCCCTATGCCAGCAGAGTCTTATTATATTTACTCACTCTTCCAAAGTGAAGATGGATCGCTATACATCGGAACAAATAATGCCGGCCTGCTAATATACCATCCTCAGACCGAAACATTCGAACATTATCATACCGACAACAGTTCCTTGATTTCAAACAATATATACTGTATTCTGTCCAACGGTGAAAAAGAAATTTTCTTGAGTACCGAATGTGGGCTGAGCTGTTTTAACCTGGCAGAAAAAAGTTTTCAGAACTGGACTAAAGAACAAGGACTTCTGTCCGACCACTTTAATGCCGATGCAGGAACCCTGAGAAAAAACGGACACTTCATCTTCGGCAGTACGGAAGGAGCCATAGACTTTCATAAGAAACTAAAACTACCTCAGAACAATTCATACAAAATGATTCTCAGCGACCTGAAAATTTATTACCAAACGGTATACCCCAATGAAGAAGGTTCGCCTCTGACTACTGACATCAACAATACCCATAGCCTGCACTTACAATATAACCAGAACCTTTTCTCACTGCAGGTATCTTCCATCTGCTACGATTATCCGTCGCAGATACTCTACTCTTGGAAGCTAGACGGATTCTACGACCGTTGGAGCCGGCCTGGACGCGAAGGAACAATCTATTTTACCAACCTGGATCCCGGAGAGTATACACTTCGTATCCGACTCATTTCTAATGAGAACAAGAATATTGTACTCGAAGAAAGAAACATGCAGATTATTATCGACCAACCCATTTGGTTCAGTATATGGGCCATTTTGTTCTATATAGCCCTCGGACTGACTATCGGTATTATCATATTGCGCATCCTAATCATGAAGAAACAGCGCAAAATATCAGAAGAGAAAATACAGTTCTTTATCAATACCGCACACGATATCCGCACACCGCTCACCCTTATTAAAGCACCGCTAGAGGAAATAGAAGAACAAGAAGAACAACTCAGCAGCAAAGGACACAACAGTCTGCGTACAGCCTTACGAAACGTAAATGCCTTACTCAGACTCACGACCAACCTCATCAACTTCGAACGGGCAGACACCTATTCAGGACACTTGTATGTAGCTGAATATGAATTAGGAAATTACCTTACAGAGTTGGTCAATGTATTCCGCCCTTATGCCAACGTGAAACACATACAGCTTACCTATGAAAGTAATTTTACCCTGCAGAACGTTTGGATAGATAAAGACAAGATGGATTCTATTCTGAAGAACTTAATATCCAATGCTTTAAAGTACACTCCTGACGGAGGTTCCGTGCAAATAACAGCACTTGTCAACGATAGCTCCTGGAGTGTAGAAATAAAAGATACAGGCATCGGAATTCCAGCATCAGAACAGAAAAAACTATTTAAGATGCACTTCCGTGGCAGTAATGCTATCAACTCTAAGATTACCGGAAGCGGTATCGGACTGATTTTAGTATGGAAACTGGTACATATACACAAGGGAAAGCTAAACTTCAGCAGCACTGAAGGAAAAGGCTCTACCATCAAAGTCACATTTCCGAAAAAGAAGAAAGGATACAGAAAGGCTATTACACAGTTACATGAAACAGGAGAAAGAATACTTTATTCTCAATCGGGAGTTCCCTTGAAGCCCCTGCCGACCTTTGCACAACAAAAAACGATAAGCCGACCTGCACAACCGGCCAGTCTGCTCATCGTGGAAGATAATGACGAACTCAGAAACTATCTACAAAGCACTCTGAGCGATGTGTATGACATTACTGTATGTTCCAATGGCAAAACAGCCTTACCGTTGATTAAAGAGCAGCAACCCCAACTCATCATCTCAGATATCATGATGCCCGAAATGCGGGGAGATGAACTGTGCCGAATACTGAAGAATAACTTGGAAACCTCGCACATACCCATCATCCTGCTCACTGCACTCAATGCAGAAAAGAACATCATAGAAGGACTACAAACGGGAGCAGATGAGTACATCGTAAAACCATTTAAAATAGGAATTCTGCGGGCTACCATTGCCAATCTGCTCAACAACCGTGCCCTACTGAAGCGTAAATACGCATCTCCGGATTTCCACGACGAACAGCATGATAACAGCCCGCTGAATATTAGCAGCGAGCTGGACCATAAGTTCATGGCTTCCGTAGAAGAAAATATCGAACGTCACTTGTCGGATACGGATTTCAACGTAGATATACTCTGTGGACTACTAAATATGAGCCGCACCAGTTTCTACAACAAACTGAAAGCACTGACCGACCAGGCCCCTGCCGACTATATCCGACTGATACGGCTGAAACGTGCTGCCCAGTTATTGAGAGAACAACAATACAGTATTACTGAAGTAGCCGAACTTACCGGCTTCAGCGATGCCAAATATTTCCGCGAAGTATTTAAAAAACATTTTAATGTAAGTCCAAGCCAATACGCTAAAAAAAACACAGAATCATGAATCTCTACTTACAAGCATTCTCGGTTTTCTTCAAAATAGGGGCCTTTACCATCGGAGGAGGTTATGCCATGGTACCCCTGATAGAAGACGAAGTAGTCAACCAACGGAAGTGGATTGCAAAAGATGACTTTATTGATTTGCTGGCCATCGCCCAATCCGCTCCAGGTATCCTGGCAGTCAACATTTCTATTTTTATAGGTTACCGGCTACGCGGCATTCGTGGCAGTATCATCACCACACTAGGTACTATTCTGCCCTCGTTTCTCATCATTTTAGCCATCGCCTTGTTTTTTCACAACTTCAAAGACAATGCCCTGGTAGAAAAAATATTCAAAGGCATCCGTCCGGCAGTAGTGGCCCTCATAGCCGCACCCACCTTCAGCATGGCTAAATCTGCTCAGATTAACCGCTACACACTTTGGATACCGGTTGTATCTGCCCTACTCATTTGGTTATTAGGATTTTCGCCCATCTGGATTATCGTAATGGCCGGAATAGGCGGACTTCTTTACAAATGGTTTACCCACTCACATCAATCCTGACTCATTATGCTCTATCTACAATTATTCTATACCTTTTTCAAAATAGGCCTGTTTGGTTTTGGTGGCGGATACGCCATGCTTTCCATGATACAAGGCGAAGTAGTAACCCGCTACGGCTGGCTCACTCCCCAAGAGTTTACTGACATTATAGCTATCAGCCAAATGACCCCGGGTCCCATCGGGATCAATTCGGCCACCTATGTAGGCTTCACAGCCACGGGCAGTATATGGGGATCCTTTCTGGCCACCTTCGCTGTAGTTCTCCCCTCCTTTATCTTGATGCTTACCATCAGCCGGTTCTTCCTGAAATATCAAAAACACCCGCTGGTAGAAGCCGTCTTCAGCGGATTGCGGCCAGCCGTAGTAGGATTGCTGGCTTCCGCCGCACTGGTCTTGATGAATACTGAAAACTTTGGTTCTCCCACAGAAGACACCTACTCCTTTATCATCAGCTGCCTACTCTTCCTAGCCGCTTTCATCGGTACTCGTCGCTACAAGGTAAACCCCATTGCCATGATTATCTTGTGCGCCATAGCAGGCGTATTACTCTACTAATCCAAAGAATGCGCAGCCATCTTTCGGGCAGTAGCCCTGTCTGGTTTTCCAGTTCCGGTCATAGGCAATTCACTCACTGCCATAATGCGCTTCGGTTGCCAATAAACCGGCAATATCTGTCGGCACATGGCAACCACCTCATCTACCGGCAACTGTTGCCCGTTATTTTGCAGTAACATTACCACCTCTTCCCCGAATTTTGGGTGCGGAGCTGCCGTAATCATAAACGGTGCTGACATATGCGGGCGTAGCAGTTCCTCCACTTGCTCTATCTGAATCTTCACCCCGCCGCTATTGATGATATTGTCTTTCCGGCCTAAAATGCGGAACTGCCCCCGCTCGTTGCATTCCGCCACATCATTCGTAACTAATTCCACGCTACACACCCTAGGGGCTAGGATACACAAAGCCCCCTCAGCATTCACACGAATATCCACCCCCGGCAGCGGTGTATACCAATCCGAAGCCTCTTCTCCATTCAGCCTCCTCAGCGCTACGTGCGATAACGTCTCAGTCATGCCATACGTAGACCACACTCCGTACGGAAAGCCATGCAAGACATCTGCCAAGGCTGCATCTACTGCTCCACCGCCGATAATCAGCGAACGTACCTGCTGCAACATACTCCGCTCTGCAGGTACCTGCAACGAGTTATACACCTGCATAGGAATCATAGCAGCAAAATCGGGAACCTGGTCCAATCCATCCAACGGATGTCCACATGGAGATACCGTCAGCAATCTCATACCTGCCACCAAAGCCCGCACCACCACCATCTTGCCAGCGATGTACTGCAGCGGCATACACAACAAGGCCGTATCTCCCCGATGCAAGCCTAGAAAAGAGCAAGTCAGCACGGCACTGGCTATCATCCGTTCCTTCTCCACCCACATTGGCTTCGGGCTGCCCGTAGAACCAGAAGTATGCACCAGCACCGTATCACTGTCATCGAACCACTCTTTCAGAAAGCCGATGACCTGCGTCCCAAAATCCTCTTCCCTTCCGGCATATCCGGCAGCTACCTCAGCAATCGTGTCTGCCGACACGGCTGTCCCATCTATCCAGACCACCTGTCGGGTAATATCCAGCGTAAAATTCTCCATCTTAATCTATATTTAATTGAAACGAATCATCTGTACACCACAAACACCCCTTTTCTATTAGCAACGGCATGACAATATTATCCGTAAACAGCTGACCAGTACCCAATCCCTGCGGTTTATCCGGCTGCAATGTAGCACACCATTGGGCAATGGCATTCAACCCCACATTCGACTCCAGCGCCGATGTAATCCAATAGTCAATGCCCCATTTGCCTGCCAACTCTATCCACTCTTCCGATCCTCGAATACCCCCATGCAATGACGGCTTAAGAATCATATAATCCGGACGGATAGTATCCAGTAATGCCACTTTTTCTGCCGTTCGATTCACCCCAATCAGTTCCTCGTCGAGTGCAATGGGAATAGGTGATTCACTACATAATTTTCCCATTTCCTGCCACTGTCCGGCACGGATAGGCTGCTCAATAGAGTGAAGCCCATATTCAGCCAGCCGTTTCAGTTTTTCAGGAGCCTCTTGAGGCGAAAAAGCCCCATTAGCATCCACCCGCAAAGTAATCTGATCAGGAGAAAACCTCCGACGTATATGAGCCAGCAATGCCAATTCATCTTCAAAATCTATGGCACCTATTTTCAATTTGATACAATGAAATCCAGCCTCCAATTTCTGTTCAATACTTTGCAGCATCTCCTCATACGGTGCCATCCAGATAAGTCCATTGATAGGAATTCCCTGCTGCCCTCGGCTGAACGGCGTATCCCACAGACGAAAACTGCCTGCCCTCAGATGCTGCAGAGCTGTCTCTAATCCGAATAATACAGATGGATAGGACAAGAGCGCCTCCTCATCTATCTCACCGGTAACAGCCAGATGACGACAAGCCTCCTGCAACACTCCATCCACCTGCGGCACTGCGTCACAACTCAAATCGGGCAGCAAGGCACACTCTCCTATTCCAATACGACCGGTGGCCAAATCCGTCACCTTTACATACTTCAAGGAACGCACCGTATACTCTCCTCTAGAGGTGCGTGCCGGACGCTTGAAGTGCAGTTCCCTCGGAATAATTTCCACCTGATACCTCATGGTCAATGCCTCCTTATTTTACGGAAACTTAGGATAATCCTGAAAGCGCGGCTTACGTTTCTCTAGAAAAGCCTTTCCTCCCTCCTGAGCCTCTTCAGTCATATAATACAGCATGGTAGCATCTCCAGCCAATTCCTGGATACCAGCCTGTCCGTCCAATTCTGCGTTGAGACCAGCCTTAATCATACGCAAAGCCAGCGGGCTGTGCTGCATCATCAGTTCCGCCCAGGCCACCGTTTCATCTTCCAGCTGATCCAAGGGTACTACCTTGTTCACCAGTCCCATATCCAATGCCTCCTGAGCCGAATATTGTCTACAAAGGAACCAAATCTCACGCGCCTTCTTCTGCCCTACAATACGAGCCAGATAAGATGAACCAAATCCAGCATCAAAACTACCCACCTTTGGTCCTGTCTGACCAAAGATAGCATTATCAGAAGCAATGCTCAGGTCACATACTACATGCAACACATGACCGCCACCAATGGCATATCCATTCACCATAGCTATTACAGGCTTAGGCAGCGAACGAATCTGTTTCTGTACATCGAGCACATTCAGCCGAGGCACCCCGTCGGTACCGATATATCCGCCATGTCCCTTCACATGCATATCACCGCCACTGCAGAATGCCTTATCACCGGCACCAGTCAATACTACCACATTGATATCCTGACACTCACGGCAGTAATACAGTGCATCACTGATTTCAGATGTAGTAGTCGGCGTAAATGCATTGCGATAGCGCGGACGGTTGATGGTGATTTTGGCGATACCGTTATAGAATTCGAAGAGTATATCTTCGTATTGCTTGATTGTGGTCCAATTTCTTTTTTCCATTATAGTATTGTTTTAATTGATTGATATTTTCTTACAAAGTTACTGTTCTTTTTTTCTTTTGCATCGCCAAAAGAAAAAAGAACCCAAAAAAGAAAAGCGACCGTCTGCACGTACGGGGCTACTCCATCACCGCTATTCGCAGCCGGGGCTATAACTCGCTTAGCTCAGACAGTCGCCCCTACCCTGCGCCTAACGGAGATTCCGCCCACGCCCCTGCAGTGAGGCCGAAATCAAGCAGTTATATAGGACAACTGATACCCCACATAACTTTCTGTAAGGGCAATACCTACAGGCTGTACAGAGCGGTTATTAATGAATAATTCATCTAAATATTAACTCCTTAACTCCTATAACCCCTTTAACTCCTCAAAAAAAGTTACTACTTTTTTTCTTTTGTATCAAGATAAAAGTCTCAGCCCCCGATAATAATCCCGCAGCATCGAGGTATCCTTCTCAGCCTCCGTCAATACCTCCAATAACATCGGTTTCAACGTATCATTCGAGTCGGTAAACAGTTGCATCTTCTCATCCAGTTCCTCTTGATTTTCAGCTTTCATATAGAAGAATCCCCTTTCTTCAGCCCATCCGCGTGCCGAAGTGCGGTGCGGCGCCGTGATAAACGGTCGCGAACGTTCTGTCTTATCCATTCCTGGCAACGTATGGAAAATTTCCCCACCCGCATTATTCAGCAATAGAATTCTCAGATTAATACCGAAATGATGATTCCAAAGTGCATTCATATCATAGAAAAAGCTCAAGTCACCAATTACTACAAAGTTCAGTTTTTTCGAAGCTGCCGCATAACCGATGGCAGCCGAAAGCGAACCCTCAATGCCGTTTACTCCCCGATTGCAACATACCTCTACCTGCGGAGCTAGCGGATACAGCTGCGCATAGCGCACTGCCGAACTATTGGCTAGGTGTAAAGCTGATTCTTGAGGAAGCTGCTTCATTAAAGCACCGATAGCCGACATCTCTGAATATGGGAAATCGGGGATTGGCACCGTCTGACAAAAAGCCTCCCAAGCCGTAGCAAATCCCGAAGGTCTGCTATCTATCAGCGGCCCTATCTTTTCGAGAAATTCAAACGGATCCATTTCAATCACCGTTGTGAGGCAGCCAAACAGATCAACCACTTTGCCATCTGCCGCCACATGCCAATGTTCCTTGGGCGGATGCTTCCGCAAATACTTCTTCAGCTGCTTCGATACGATATGGCCACCATAGGTAATCAGCAAATCAGGAGCCATTTCCAACTGCTTCTCGTCTGTCATAGCCGAGAGTGCCGCATCAAAATTACGGATAGCCTTCCCTGGAACCGTGCGGTTACTCAAATGCTCTGTAAGCCATACAAAATGCTTCGACAGTTGCTTCACATCATCCTTGGTAAACAGATAAATCATACTCATCTGTCCAGCCACCACCATGCGTCGGCTTAGTGCATTCAAGCGTTCCACCAGCGGCGTATAGTCACGGTCGTACATATTCAATCCCTGATAGCGCGTCAATACCCTTACCTGCGGCAACTCTTTGGCCGTAAATCGGTAGATAGGTTCCGATACTGGCACATTGATATGCACCGGTCCTCTACCATGATGCGATGTTTCCAGTATTGCCTCATTGATTAAGCGGTTACAATACCATTCATCCTCTTCGGTATGCACCTCAGGCAGATTCACCACACACTTCACCAGCGAGCCAAACACCCCTGGCTGCGGCAACGTCTGCCCATCCATTTGTCCTATCCAAGCCGCCGGACGGTCGGCCGAAATCACAATCAGCGGCACCTGCTGATAATAAGCTTCCGCCACGGCCGGATGCAGATTCAGCAATGCCGACCCCGAAGTAACACATACCGCTGCGGGTCCGCCCCCCTGCAGAGACAGCCCGATAGCAAAAAATCCGGCACTCCGTTCATCCGTCACCGAATAACACGTAAAATCAGGCACATTAGACAATGTATGCACAATACACGCATTTCGGCTTCCCGGGCAAAGTACCACTTTTCGCACCCCATGTGCCCTAAGCAGCGCTACCAACTGCAAAATATTCTTCTTATCTGAATACATATCAATTTAAGTTTCGTAAGAAGCAAAATTAGGGAAAAACCACGGAATAATCAATCAATTTTATGTAAGTTTGCATTTGAAAAGAAAAACGAATGAATCCAGATATCCTATGACGCAGACCGCAGGCATCCATAAGACCCAGTTGCCCAATGCAGTCGTGTTTCGCGAAGTAGAAGCATGGCTGGCAGACAATCATCCAGTAACCTTAAAAGCGGTAGGTAACAGTATGTGGCCTTTCATTACCGGTGGACGCGACGAGGTAGTGATTCAGCCACACTCCGCCAAGCAATCTCTGGAATGCGGACAAATAGTATTGGCCCGCCTATCCGAAGGCTGCTACGTGCTGCACCGCATTCTTCGGATTCCATCAACTGTTCCCACCCAGCCGAACGCTTCCGTACCCGTTTATGGATGAATCTGCTGCCCATCCGCCGATACCTACTCTTTCTGGGCCGCCGGATACTACAGCCACATACTACTACCTCTAAAACCATCGTCCCATGAAACTCACAACCGCCCCTAGCCTTCATAGCCGTGAGCAAACAGATTGTCGATGTAGCCACCCTACATACCGATGGCCGGTTATCCACAGGAATCAGCCTATTGATAGGCTGCATGCTGCTACAACTCGTACTGTCGGGGCTCACCAACCGCCTGCATGTCACTTTCAGTATCAATCTATCCAACCATTTACGCAACCGTCTGTTCAGCCACGTACTGTACAGTCGCTGGCACGGACGTGAAAAGCTCCATTCAGGCGATGTATTGAATCGTATGCAGAAAGATGTAGATGTAGTAGTGGGACTACTCTGCGGCTCCTTTCCCGCCTTTTTTATCACTTTGTTCCAATTGGCTGGCGCTTCATTCTACCTGCTGCTACTCGATGAGCCCACCTCTTCGCTCGATGCTGCCACCGAACAGTTGCTACTGCAACGCCTCTCCCACTCCTTGAAAGGCAAGACTCTGCTGGTCATCACCCATCAGGAAAGCACAGCTCGCCTCTGTCAGTCTGTGATACGTATTCCAAAATAGGAAATAAGTAAACCCGTGATGCGAAAAATGAGGTAAGCCTGCTGTTGACACTACTGCAGTTGCAACTTATCCCGCACAAATCTTTCGATGAAATCCGTGGTTTTTTCGATGCCCAGCACCGTAGACTCTACACAGAGATGATACGTTTCTGCTGCCCCCCACGTCTTGTTGCTGTAATAATTGTAATAGGTAGAACGGCGTTTATCGGCTTTTTCTATCATTTCTTCGGCCTTTTCCTCCGAGATGGCATGCTGACGGCACAAGCGCATTATGCGGTCTTGCGGCGAGGCAGAAATAAATACGTTGACACAACGGGGATGCTCGCGCAAGATGTAATCGGCACACCTACCTACAAACAAGCAAGACTTCTCGGCAGCCAGTTTACGTATCACATCGCTCTGCACTTTGAAGAGAGCATCATTGCTCAAGCAGTTCATGCCAGGCAGCACCCCGTCGCTCACGTAAGGAAAACGCATGCCAAAGAGTCCCCCGATGATGCCTTTTGAGGCTTGTTCGTCGGCCTTTTCAAAAAATTCCCGACACAGGCCGCTTTCCTGCGAAGCCAAATTTATCAGTTCTTTGTCATAAAAAGATATACCCAAACGAGCGGCTAATTTCTCGCCGATTTCCCTGCCGCCACTACCCAACTGACGACCTATATTGACTACGATGTTTTCCATATCGAGTGTATTTTTATAAGTTAGAAATATTCTTTGATACAGACAAATATACACAGTTCTTACGAGATAAGTACACAAAAACAGAAAAATAATCACCCGCATGCAACAGAGTTCCGAACCGGAACAGCACCCTAGCTGAGCCGGAACAGCTCCGTAACAAACCCGAAACTCCTCCATGCAGAGGTACCTCTACGTGGATAAGCTACGGAGCTGTTGCCGCCCTGTTGCAGGTGTGATTAGGAGAAGTCCTCCTCAAAAACATCGGCAAAGTATGTGTTTTTCCGACAGACAGAAATACTGCGTACCGCTTAAAATAATTACCTTTGCGCATCGTAAATTTAAAAAACAGCTAAAGATGATACAATTTCAATGCGACTATAATGAAGGGGCACATCCTTCCATTCTGCAACGTCTGATGGAGACGAATATGGAGCAGACCGTGGGCTATAGCGAGGATATTTATTGCGACCGGGCACGCCGGCTGATACGCGAGGCTTGCCAAGCGCCCGAAGCAGCTGTACATTTTCTGGTGGGCGGAACGCAGACCAACACTACGGTGATAGCACACATACTACGGCCTCACCAGGGGGTGCTGGCAGCCGATACGGGTCACATCAACGTACACGAGACCGGAGCCATAGAGCACACGGGGCATAAGGTGCTGGCCTTGCCCTCTGAACAAGGAAAGATTTCTGCCCGCCAAGTGCAGGAGGCCGTGGAAGCGCACAGGCGCGACGACAGTTTTGAACACATGGTACAGCCGGGCATGGTGTATATATCGTTTCCTACCGAGGTGGGCACCCTGTACAGCCGTCGGGAGCTGGAGGAACTGTATCACACCTGCCGGCAATACTCCCTGCCGCTGTTCATCGACGGGGCACGCCTGGGCTACGGGCTCTGCTCGCCCGAAAACGACGTGACGCTGGCCGACGTGGCACACCTCTGCGATATGTTCTACATAGGCGGCACCAAGGTAGGAGCCTTGTTTGGCGAAGCACTGGTCATCACCAACCCCCGCTGGCAGACCGACTTCCGCTACAGCCTGAAGCAGCACGGCGGTATGCTGGCCAAGGGTCGCCTGCTGGGATTGCAGTTCGAAACGCTCTTCACCGACGACCTCTACTTCAACATCTCGCGGAATGCCATCCGCCAGGCTCTGCGCATCCGCGAAGCCATCCGGCAGGCGGGATATGCCTTCTTCATGGAAAGCAGTACCAACCAGCAGTTTCCCATCTTTCCCGACGAGGTGCTGAAACGGCTCAGCCAAGATTTCCTCTTCACCTTCTGGCAAAAGACCGACGAACATCATACTGCTGTACGCATCTGCACCAGTTGGGCCACCACCGAAGAGAATACCGATCGGCTGATAGCTGCCATCCAAAAAAGCAAGTGAAAAATAGAGCCTTCACCCTTTGCCCGCTGATTATCAACGGGTGAAAGGTGAAGGGTGAACGATAAAACAGCAGCTTCTTTTCTAAAAAAGCAGGAAAAGAAGTTGCTTTTGTTATCTAGAAATTGTATCTTTACAGAAAAGAACAAAAATATGATTACCGAAAACACCATAGATACATCGCAAGCCATATTATCCAATCAAGGGGATATGACTTCATTTTCATTTGCCGAAGAGCAAATTCGTTTCCGTTCTCCAAAGATTCTAGAACGATACATTGATATTAAAGAATGAGACAAGGGCTATCTAGTAGTAACAGCACTATATAAAGGTATAGGAAAAGCAGAAGAATACATTGACTTAATCCCAATTCTTCGAAATCTATGCATCAATCCGGAAAAATTTCTTAAACCTATAAAATCTGTAATTATCAAATATGATGAACCAGTATGAAATAAAAGACATCCAGCAGAATGCTAAAATGGAACTTCGAATCATCCGTGATTTTATTAAAGACAACTATAAAGAAATGTATCAAAAATAGGCAATATACAGTCAAGAGGTTTTTTACACCAATGATTAAATTTTATACGACTTATCATGAAAAACGAAGTATTTAAACCCAGAAAATTATCGAAAGCATTTCTGTGCTTCATCACCGTCTGCCTGCTGCTGGCTTTCTATGCTAGTTATGAAACAGGGCAATGGGCCATACCGCTCCCCTTACTGCCACCCGTCATCATTATTTTAGTGCAAAGCAGAACACGTTACCTCATTTGGGAAGACGGACGGGTGGAAATCCGTTCCGGCGGGGGTAAAAACAAGGTATTAACCGAATTGCATCAAGTGATTTATTACCCCAAGAATTGGCTGAACAACCGCATCCGAATCAATTACCAAAACACCTTTGAGCGACTGAACCCCGAACGGCCTCAGGAGTTTCTGGAAGCCCTCCGGCGGTATGCTCCCGGACTGAAGATAAAGGAAAAATAAAAAAAACGTCGACTATGAATTCCAAACGGATACTGTGGCTGATAGGAATACTGACTATCCTTCTTCCCACCTGCCTGCAGGCACAAGAAAAGGACAGTCTACAGATAGACGGCGGGAGAACCCGCTCTTATCTGTCAAAGGAGCTTTTGTTTCGCCCCACCGGAACAACCACCCTCAACACAACCCTTCCTACTGTTCCTCCTCTTCCTTCACAACAAAAACTGGCTATTCCCCTTCCGACGCAGCCGGTACTGCCCACCGTGCATTTCACCTTACCGAAGCAGCCGGTCATCCCCTACTATACCAACCCCACTCCCCTGTTCAAAGGAGATTTCCACACAGACGGCCTGCTGCTGCCCCACCGCTACGGTGCCCTCTTTGCATCGGGCAGCCAGACATCGGTACCAGGCATCGGACGCTTCAACCAGGCATCTCTGACATATATGCATAGGCTGAACGACAAATTGAGCTTTCAGTTGGCTATGGATGCCATGAAAATACATATGAGCCACCTCAGCGGACAGGCATTCTCCGCTTCGGGCATGATGCTCTACCAGGCTACCGACAAGCTGGGATTCCGTGTATTTGGTTCGTATGCCCCGGGCAATACGTTCGGCATGAACACACACAGCTACGGCGGTACGCTGATATGGCAGGTGAACGACCGCTTCGGGCTGGAGATGGGTGCCCAACGCTATTATGACTCCATGCGCGGCGGCTGGCAGACAGTGCCCGTAGTAATACCCTCGTACCGCTTCGACCACTTCAAACTGGAGTTAGACGTAGGGGGTATCCTCTACGAAATACTTCACGGTGTGCTGCACGACGCGAAGAAAAGCTACGACCCACGTGGGGCTACCATTGCCCCTCCCCGCTTCTCACTTCCGGTAAAATGACGGAAAGGAAATCTGACTAAAAGATATCGTTCTAATTCATAACTAACATTTTGTCAGCAATCAAGACTATTTGTCTACGAATATCTGTCAAATAGTCAATAAATACAGAAAAATCTTATTGGCACGAGGTTTGCCATTCAGTAAGCGAACCGCGGTTGAAAGACCGGGGTTCAGAAGTAAAATGATTGTTGAACTAAAACATAGGAGATTAGAATTATGATGCCTGTAAGAAGAAATCAAAATTGGTTACCGAGTATCTTTAACGACTTTTTCGATAATGACTGGATGGTAAAAGCCAATGCTACTGCTCCTGCCATCAACGTGCTTGAAACAGAAAAAGAATATAAAGTAGAAGTGGCTGCTCCGGGTATGACGAAGGAAGACTTCAACGTGCATATTGATGAAGAAAACAACTTGGTCATCAGCATGGAGAAGAAAACTGAAAACAAGGAAGAAAGCAAGGAGGAAAACAAGGCTGAAGGCAGATACCTGCGCCGAGAATTCGCTTATTCTCAATTCCAGCAAACCATGATTCTGCCAGACGATGTGGACGAAGAAAAAATCGAAGCACACATGGAACACGGTGTATTGCACATCGATTTACCTAAGTTCACCGAACAGGAAAAGGCCAAAACTCAAAGGGTCATTGCCATCCAATAAGCTGAAATGATACTCATCAGTCAAGGAGGTGTCGCATATGCGATACCTCCTTTTTTTTCAGGTATGGACAGGCCGCGTCTGAATGCCCACGGCAAAGCAAGTAGCTGCAAGAGCTGGTGCAAGCAGTTGCAAGGGCTGATGCAAGCGGTTGCATGAGCCTTTGCAAGCGGTTGCTTCTGCGGGAGCTAGTGTTTGCAAAGGCTATAGCTTAGGTTTACCGAAACTGTAGATATGGTTTGTTGGAGCTGTAGATTCCGTTTGCCTAAGCTACAGCGCTCCGATGGTCTGCCAAAGGCTGTGCTCTTTCTGTATAAGAAATCCGGCATTCATCGACCATAAAACAGAACTGACATTTGGATTTCCGGGAAAAGATTCCGATATTGCAGCCATGAATCAACCCTACAGTTAAAGATGCCATGAAGCAGATTTATTTCAAATGGATATGCCTGGGCATAGGGTGCATCCTCTCCCTACAGACGGTGGCCCAGGAAGGTACGTGGTGGGGAAAGCTGGAATTGCCCGGCCATACCCTCACGCTGGTGTTTCACCTGGATGCAGACCAGCCCACGATCGACTCGCCCGACCAAGGCGTGAAAGGCATACCGCTGAAACGAGGCGAAGCCTCCATCCCCAACGTGTCGTTCAGTATTCCCTCCATCGGAGCATCCTTTACCGGCGTGTGGCTGGGGAAACAGATGACCGGTACCTTTACACAGCAGGGATATAACTTCCCGATGACACTGGTGCCGGGGGCTCCCGCAAGAAACCGTCCGCAAACCCCTCAGCCACCCTTCCCCTATACCTGTGAGGAGGTGACTTTCAGCCATGGAAATGCCACCCTGAAAGGTACGCTGACCTTGCCGCCGAACTGCCACAAACATACGCCTGTCTGCATCCTGATTACCGGCAGCGGACTGCAAAACCGCGACGAGGAGCTATTCGGACATAAGCCCTTTGCCGTCATAGCCGACGCTTTTGCCCGAAACGGTATCGCCACCTTGCGCTACGACGACCGGGGCTTCGGAGAATCTACCGGCGACCTTATCCGGGTAACCACGGAAGACTTGAAAAACGATGCCCGGGCAGGCATCCGGCTCTTACGGGAAAGGTTTGACCAAGTGGGGGTTCTGGGACACAGCGAAGGGGGCACCATCGCCCTGATGCTGGCCGCCGAACAGCAGGCCGACTGGGTAATCAGCCTGGCAGGTATGACGGTATCGGGAGAGGCCACACTATTGGCACAAAACCGCCAGTTGCTGCAAAAGAACGGCTATACCGCACAGGTGACGGACGCTTATCTGAAAGCTCTGCAAGCGGTGTTCGGTCAACTGACCCAGGGGGAAAAGCCGGTGCTGCCGGATGTATCTGCCCTGCCCGATGAACTGAAAACCAACCTGCAACAGGTGGTAAAGACATCGGACACTCCCTACTTGCGGTATTTCCTGGCACTGGATATAGCTGCCGCACTGCCCCGGATAAGTTGCAGGGTGCTAGCACTGAACGGCAGCAAGGATGTGCAAGTGGATTGCCAGGCCAATCTGTCGGTGCTGGAAAACGGACTGCAAAGGGCACTGCTCACCGCCCACTCCTGCGAAGGACTGAACCACCTGTTTCAGCATTGCAGCACAGGTGCTGTAGAGGAATACAAGGATATAGAAGAAACCTTTGCTCCCGAAGTATTGCAAGAAATGATAGAGTGGGTATTGTAAATACACACCATCCAATAAACATACGTGATGTCTCATCCTTTACTATCTGTAAACTACAAATATAGCATAAAATATAACAAATCATAATTTTTAATACATCTTCATTCTACCACAAAAAATACGTTATTATAATGTTATACAACATATACTTGTACTTTTACAACACTTAAGTTTGGAAATTAAAAAATAAAAAACTAATTTTGGAAACAAAGATTACACTAGAAAAGTATTCCTACGTTTAACTATAAATTACATTACCTATGAAAACAAGAGTTAATTTCTTTATGGCATTTTGTTGCCTGATTCTAGTTTTTAGTTCACAAAGCTGTTCAAACAATGAAGTTATTTATGAAGAGCCCCAAGTTACTACCAGAACAAATATGCGTTCCGCGTTTCACTGGACTTGTAAATATTGTAAATTTTTAAATGCAGGATGGAGACATGACTGTGTACAATGCCACAAGCCATATGATTCAAATCATGGAGAAATGATTATGACATTTCTTGATATAATTAAAACCCACATAACTTTCGTGAGTGAAATAAATGGAGGTGCATATCCAAATGATGATGTACATCCCTTGCAACTCCCCAATGCAATGTTTGCTTTAGAAATGCCAGAAGGATGGTATGATACTCCGAGCGTAAGGAAAATTTATGATGACTATTTTTTTAACAATAGATTAGATTTACGCCCTATGGAATTTCAAGAAGGTTTTGCGTTAGGATGGTATAGAACTGTTCGGTCTTTATACCCACAATACCATCAAAAATCACAAGTTAAATATACTTATGATAAGATAAGTATCAAATATAACTCCCTAATTACTGGCACTTTTGGTAGTGGATTAAAAGAAGGTACAAAATTAGCAGTGAACACATTCTGTAAAAATTAAACAATATGATAAAAGTAGACTTTTTATGGTGCGGATTCATCAGTTTACTGCTCCTGTGTTCATCCTGCCGCAGCCATGTGGGCAATGAGGAAAAGCAGGCTTTCTATCTGCAAGCCTTGCACGGATTGGAAAATCGGTCTTTTACCATTGAGGCATACGAATTTCACATCTTCGACGGCTACGAAGCAAGAACGGAATCTTCCAGCGGAAGCTACATCACGATGAACGGCTCGCTCTGCAAGATACGAATAGAACCGAAAGTCTTTCCGGAATATCCTTTCCACTTCTTGAATATTCAAGATGAACACAGCGAGATAATCCGTGAAGCCAGTAAAAAGCAACACGATTCATTCATCGTGAAAGTGGACGGCGGAGAAAGCTGGTTGCGCTATCACCTGCATATCGACCTATATAAAGGGAGCAATGAATGCTTTATACAGGTGAAGACTGCTGCAGGCGAACTGAGATACAGCATAAAGGGGCGAATCACAGCAGGAGCAGATTAACTTACGGTCTGCTCCTTGAACTTACGGAACTGCGACACGAGCATGGTGGCCGCGATAAGGCTGGCCAGGATGTCCGATACTGGCATACTGTACCACACGCCCCACTCACCGAAAAACCGAGGCAGGATAAGCAGGCAGGGAAGCAATATCAACAACTGACGAGACAGTGACAGAAAGATGGCCTTGCCTGCCATGCCAATGCTCTGAAAGAAGTTGGAGGTTACCATCTGAAAACCGATGATGGGAAAGAATATCACCGTGATGCGCAGGCCGCGGGCAGACAGGGCTGTCAGTTCTGCATCGTTGGTGAAAATACTTACCGTGAGTTCCGGTATCAGCATCCCTACCAGAAAGCCGAAGGTGGTGACAGCCGTAGCATAGATGATGGTCAGCTTCAGCACCTTATTGACCCGCTGATACTGACGGGCACCGTAGTTATAGCCGGCTATGGGCTGCATACCTTGATTAAAGCCCATCACAATCATCACGATGATGAACACCAGGCGGTTTACGATGCCAAAGGCACCGATGGCCAAATCTCCGCCGTATTTCTTCAAGCCCTGATTCACCACGATTACGATGAAGCAGGCCGCCATGTTCATGAGAAACGGCGACAGGCCGATGGCCAGCGAATCGAATACTATCTTGCGCTTCAGGCGGAAAATGCCTTTATGGAAATGCAGCAGTTCTTCCTTGTTGCTGAACAACCGGAACTGCCACATCAGAGCAATGACCTGAGCCGTAATGGTGGCTATGGCCGCACCCCGGATGCCCCATTCAAAGCCGTAAATAAAGAGTGGGTCCAGCAGGGTATTGATAACCACCGTACCGATGGTGGCATACATGGCCTTCTGCGGATGCCCTGCCGAACGAAGCACGGCATTCAGCCCCAGATAGATGTGGGTCACGGCATTGCCCAGGAGGATAATCTCCATATAATCGCGCGCATAGCCCACGGTCTGGTCACTTCCACCGAAAAAATACAGAATAGGGTCCAGAAAAGGAAGCACCACCAGGGTGAAGCCCACCCCCAACAGGATATTCAGCACCAACACATTGCCCAACACCCGCTGGGCCGTATCGTAGTCTTTCTGCCCCAGCTTCACCGAAATCAGCGTAGCCGCTCCTACCCCTACCAGCGAACCGAATGCGGCAGCCAGATTCATCAGCGGAAAGGTCAGTGCCAAGCCCGAAATGGCCATAACCCCCACCCCGTTGCCAATGAAAATACTATCTACCATATTATATAAAGAAGATGCAGTCATAGCTATAATGGCCGGAACAGCATACTGCATCAGAAGCTTCCCGATACTCTCTATCCCCAGCGCTGTGGGAGTCTTTTGTGTTGCCATAAACGTAATACCTGATAACTATTGATTGAAAACGCCGCAAAGGTACTACATTTATAGACAAAAGATGTGCCTTTATAAAAAATGTTTCGTATTTTTGTAGCCAAATTGAGTGAAATATATCGAAATGAACGTATTAGAACTAAGTGAACAGGAAATCATTCGTCGCAACAGTATGAATGAACTTCGCGCGATGGGGATAGAGCCCTATCCCGCAGCAGAGTATGCAACCAACGCTTTCTCTACCGATATTAAAGCTGAGTTCAAAGATGAAGATGAACCCCGCCAGGTAGTGGTGGCCGGCCGTATGATGAGCCGCCGCGTGATGGGTAAAGCCTCTTTCATCGAGCTTCAGGATTCTAAAGGACGTATCCAGGTGTATATTACCCGGGATGATATCTGTCCGGATGAAAACAAAGACATGTACAATACCGTGTTCAAACGTCTGCTTGACTTGGGCGACTTCATCGGTATCGAGGGATTTGTGTTCCGTACCCAAATGGGAGAAATCAGTATTCATGCAAAGAAACTGACCGTATTGGCCAAAAGCATCAAGCCGTTGCCAATCGTAAAATATAAAGACGGGGTGGCTTACGACTCTTTCGAAGACCCGGAACTGCGCTACCGCCAGCGCTATGTGGATCTCATCGTGAACGACGGCGTGAAAGACACCTTCCTGAAACGTGCCAAAATCATCAAGACCATGCGTGCCGTATTGGACGAGGCCGGCTACACCGAAGTGGAAACGCCGATTCTGCAGTCTATTCCCGGCGGCGCCAGCGCACGCCCCTTCATCACACACCACAACTCACTGGATATGGACCTGTATCTGCGTATCGCCACAGAGCTGTATCTGAAACGCTTGATTATCGGAGGATTCGAAGGTGTGTACGAAATAGGCAAGAACTTCCGTAATGAAGGTATGGACAAGAACCATAATCCGGAATTCACCTGCATAGAGCTGTACGTACAGTACAAGGATTATAACTGGATGATGGACTTCACTGAAAAAATGCTGGAACGCATCTGCATAGCAGTGAATGGCTGCACAGAAACTGAAATCGATGGAAAGGTTATCAGTTTCAAGGCTCCTTACCGTCGTCTGCCCATCCTGGAAGCCATCAAGGAAAAGACGGGCTACGACCTGGAAGGCAAGAATGAAGAAGAAATCCGTGAGGTGTGCAAGGCACTGAACATGGAGATAGATGATACCATGGGTAAGGGTAAGTTGATTGATGAAATCTTTGGCGAATTCTGCGAAGGTACCTTCATTCAACCCACTTTCATCACAGATTACCCGGTAGAAATGTCGCCGCTGACCAAGATGCACCGCAACAAACCTGGACTGACCGAACGCTTCGAACTGATGGTAAACGGCAAAGAGCTGGCCAACGCCTACAGCGAGCTGAACGACCCGATAGATCAGGAAGAACGCTTCAAAGACCAGCTTCGCCTTAGCGAAAAGGGTGACGACGAAGCCATGTTCATCGACCAGGACTTCTTGAAGGCACTGCAATACGGTATGCCGCCTACCTCAGGTATCGGTATCGGCATCGACCGTCTGACCATGTTGATGACCGGAAAACCGTTTATACAGGAAGTATTGTTCTTCCCGCAGATGCGACCGGAAAAGGTGACCCCCAAAGATGCTCCCGCTAAATTCATGGAACTGGGCATCGCAGAAGAATGGGTACCCGTCATTCAAAAGGCTGGATATAATCTGGTAAGCGATATGGCTAATGTGAACCCTCAGAAACTGCACATGGATATCTGCGGAATCAACAAGAAATACAAGTTAGAACTTACCAATCCCAGCGTGAACGACGTTACGGCCTGGATTGAAAAAATCAAAAATTAATAATGAAAAATGAAGGGTGGAAGGAAATTCAGACCTTTCCTTTCACTTTTCATTTTTCATTTTTCATTATTAATTATCTATGAAACTACCTGGAAAGATAGCCATCATGGGGGGAGGAAGTTGGGCTACTGCCATTGCTAAAATGGTATTGGCTCAAGCTGAGTCGATAAATTGGTACATGCGCAGAGACGACCGCATCGCTGATTTCAAGCGACTGGGACATAACCCTGCCTACCTGACAGGAGTGAAATTCGATATCAAACGTATCAATTTCAGCTCTAATATCAACGAAATAGTGAAAGAATCAGATACCCTGATTTTTGTCACTCCCTCGCCCTATCTGAAATCTCACCTGAAGAAACTCAAAACAAAAATCAAGGATAAATTCATCATCACAGCCATCAAAGGCATTGTGCCTGATGACAATCTGATTGTATCTGAATATTTCACTAAGGAGTATGGGGTACCTTCTGAAAATATAGCTGTGCTGGCGGGTCCTTGCCATGCCGAAGAAGTGGCACTGGAACGCTTGTCTTACCTGACTATCGCTTGCCCCGATACCGACAAAGCCTGCACCTTTGCCCGAAAACTGGGAAGCAGCTTCATCAAAACATCGGTAAGCAATGATGTAATAGGCATTGAATACAGCTCTGTGCTGAAAAATGTCTATGCCATAGCAGCGGGAATATGCAGCGGGCTGAAGTACGGTGATAACTTTCAGGCAGTATTGGTATCAAACGCCATACAAGAGATGAACCGGTTTCTGCAAACTGTACATCCACTAAATAGAAATGTAAACGACTCTGCCTACCTGGGCGACCTGCTGGTAACCAGCTATTCTAATTTTAGCCGGAACCGCACATTTGGAACCATGATTGGCAAAGGATATTCCGTGAAAAGCGCACAGATTGAAATGGAAATGATAGCTGAAGGATACTATGGTACCAAATGTATCAAGGAAATCAACAAGCATTATCACGTAAATATGCCCATTGTAGATGCCGTCTATAATATCTTATATGAACGTATATCTCCTACGATTGAAATTAAGCTACTGACTGATTCCTTCAGGTAAGCAGCAGCTTATTAAAAATCTAATCTTAAAAACCTGAAATCTCAATAACTTAAAAACTTAAAATTATGATTAGTTTAAACATCGAAAAAACTTTCGGATTCGTTTCAAAAGAAAACGTCCTCGCTTATGAAACAGCTGTTAAAGCTGCACAAGAAGCTTTAGAACACGGAACATGCAAGGGAAATGACTTCTTAGGATGGCTTCACTTACCCTCATCTATAACAGCCGAACACCTGGCAGACTTGAAAGCCACCGCACAGACATTACGCGAAAACTGCGAGGTAGTGGTGGTAGCCGGTATCGGTGGAAGCTATCTGGGTGCACGTGCCGTTATCGAAGCCTTATCAAACAGCTTTGCTTGGCTACAGAAAGAGCAAAATGGACCTACCATCCTATTTGCCGGGCATAACATCGGTGAAGATTATCTGTATGAACTGACAGACTATCTGAAAGACAAGAAATTCGGTGTCATCAATATCTCTAAATCGGGTACTACTACAGAAACAGCGCTGGCTTTCCGGCTGCTGAAAAAGCAATGTGAAGACCAACGGGGCAAAGAAATGGCCCGCAAAGTAATCGTAGCAGTAACCGATGCCAAGAAAGGGGCTGCCCGCGTAACAGCCGACCAGGAAGGATATAAATCCTTTATCATCCCAGACAATGTGGGCGGACGTTTCTCTGTACTGACTCCGGTAGGTTTGCTGCCTATCGCCGTAGCAGGATATGATATAGAGAAATTAGTAGCCGGTGCTGCAGCTATGGAGAAAGCCTGTGGCCTGGATGTGCCGTTTGCTGAAAATCCGGCTGCACTCTATGCGGCTACACGCAATGAGCTCTACAAACAGGGAAAGAAAATTGAAATTCTCGTAAACTTTAATCCCAAACTGCACTACGTAAATGAATGGTGGAAACAGTTGTATGGTGAATCTGAAGGTAAAGAAGGAAGAGGTATCTTTCCCGCTGCTGTGGATTTCTCTACCGACTTGCACTCCATGGGACAATGGATTCAAGAAGGTGAACGCACCATCTTTGAAACCGTTATTTCTGTAGAAAAAACTGCTCATAAACTGGAAGTGCCTACCGATGAAGCCAACCTGGACGGTCTGAACTTCTTGGCTGGGAAACGGGTAGACGAGGTAAACAAAATGGCAGAACTGGGTACACAATTAGCTCACGTAGACGGTGGCGTACCTAATATGCGCGTTATTGTGCCGGAACTGAACGAAGAATGCATCGGACAGTTGCTGTACTTCTTTGAAAAGGCTTGCGGCATAAGCGGTATCTTGCTGGGCGTAAACCCGTTCAACCAACCGGGCGTAGAAGCATATAAGAAAAACATGTTTGCACTGCTTAACAAGCCCGGCTACGAGGAAGAATCAAAGGCTATCCAAGCTAGACTTTGATAAATATTTCATCCATTAAACGACCGCAGGCGGGCAGTATACTGTTCGTCTGCGGTCTGATTTTTAATCAATAGGTATTTATGTATAAAGAAGCAATCGCCCGCTATCTGCAAAAAGTCGGGCACTCACACATTCATCTGAAAGCTGCCTTGTTCGATATGGATGGGGTACTTTTCAACTCTATGCCCTATCACGCTGATGCCTGGCATACGGTAATGAAACGACATGGACTGGATTTAAGCCGTGAAGAAGCGTATCTACACGAAGGCCGCACCGGTGCGGCCACCATCAACATTGTGTACCAACGCACCTACGGCCAAAATGCAACCCCTGAAATGATAGAAAGCATCTATGCAGAGAAAAGCAAAGAGTTTAACCGTCACCCCGAACCGGAACGTATGCCGGGTGCATGGGAGATACTGCAACAGATGAAAAGCGAAAATCTGACGACGGTACTGGTAACAGGTTCAGGACAATTGTCGTTACTGGATAGGCTTTCTCATAATTTTCCGGGCGTATTCGACCGCGAACATATGGTAACAGCTTTCGACGTAAAATACGGTAAGCCTCATCCGGAACCATATCTGATGGGACTGGAAAAAGCGGGAGTAAAAGCCAACGAAGCCATCGTTGTGGAAAATGCCCCCATTGGTGTACAGGCAGGTGTAGCCGCCGGTATCTTTACCATAGCCGTAAATACAGGTCCGCTCAATGAGCAGGTATTGTGGGATGCAGGAGCCAATCTGGTATTTCCTTCCATGATGGATTTCTGCAACCATTGGGAAGATATTAAAAAACAATTGGATGAATACCCTGCTACAAAGGTGGAAAAATAAAGAAATACTCAACTACGAAAAAGAAAAGAGGCTGTTTCAATGAATACATCGAAACAGCCTCTTTCTTATGTGACCCCGGTGCGATTCAAACGCACGACCTTCAGAACCGGAATCTGAC
>Ash_p1__coassemble_1761_pt1 | contig 9285 bp, 6 predicted proteins | sample Ash_p1__metabat2_low_PE_015 | metagenome-assembled genome bin Ash_p1
TTCAAGAATGAAAATCTTGCGTCCTAACCGATAGACGAACGGGCCATCCTTTATTGAGCGTTTCCGCTCGGCAAGCGTCTTTGTTTCTCGTTTGCGGTTGCAAAGGTAAGAACTATTTCTGAATTACCAAAACATCTGAGAAAAAAAACGCATTTTTTTATAACTTTTTTTTCTTATGTTTTGTAAATCGCTGAATATCAGTATGTGTATAATTTTATTCTTGATATCTGGCCGAAACATGCATTTTTCTCCATACACCTATATTAATATAATATATCCGTTTTCGTTGGGTATCCTTTTCTGTATTTGCACAGGCGGTAGATTTTTTGTAGCTTTGTCCGGATGTTACGATTGATACGCAGAAAGACTTATGCTACAGACCACCGAAGGCATCATCCTTCGCACTACGAAATATAAAGATTCAGCTCTGCTGGTCGAGGCTTATACCGAAGCTATGGGCCGAGCCAGTTTTTTGGTAGTCTTGCCACGCAGCCGCAAGGCCACGTTGCGGGCCGCTCTGTTTCAGCCCCTGTCGCTGGTAGAACTGGTGGCAGAGGTGCGTCCTTCTTCCAGTCTTCATAAAGTGTCCGAGGCCAAATTATCTTGTCCCTTTGCCAGTATTCCTTTCGATCCATTTAAGCAGGCCATCGTATTGTTTCTCTCGGAATTTCTCTACCGTGCTGTGCGTCACGAGCAGGCCAGTCCTGCTTTGTTTGCCTACCTGAAGCATTCTATTTGCTGGCTCGATGCCTGCCGGAAGAACTTTGCCAATTTTCACCTGGTATTTCTGATGCGCTTCTCCCGGTTTCTGGGCTTGTATCCTAATCTGGACGATTATCGCCCCGGTGCCTATTTCGATTTGTTGAATGCCTGCTTCACACCGCTTCGGCCTCAGCAGCATGCTTTCTATATCGGTACCGAAGAATCCTCGCGCCTGCTTACTTTGATGCGTATGAATTACGACACCATGCACCTCTTTGCCATGAGTAGGGCAGAACGTACCCGTTGCCTTACGGTACTCAATGATTACTATCGGCTGCATCTGCCCAATTTTCCTGTGCTTAAGTCGCTCGATGTATTGAAGGAACTTTTCGATTAGGCTTCTTATTCTCTGCCAACCTGCCGGAAAAAGCGATGCACCTTGGAGAAAACTATAAACGGCAGTGCCGTTTGTATAAACAACGCTGCCGTTTATATAAACGCCGTCGCCGTTTGTACAAGCGGCACCGCCGTTTATAGTTTATAGATAAGTAGACTGCCTTTGTCAGTCGGGTGTTCACCTTTTGTCAGGTGGATACCTGCAATTGAAATTAATAGTTGGTTGTTAAAGTCAATGTATTATTTCCGGTACCACCATTGATAATGTCACGCACGCTGATGGAACCGCGGTATGTTGTGGTTCCCCACCAACCACTTGACTTTTTGTACTGGAAGTACAATATATCATCGTATGTATGGCCTGCAAATGTTTCCAGGGTGATAAATCCTTGGTCGTCTGTAACAAATGTTTTCGCAGGTCTTCCGCTATAGTTGCTGTCATTATAGAGTTCTACTTCGCCCTTGTTGATAGGCGTGTCATCTTTTCCATATCTTAACTGCAGCTTGATGGGAGAGTTCCGATAGGTGAAGTGAATCATCTCATAATTTACAGAGTATAGCTGGAAAGTACTTCCTACCACATTGGCTGTTGTCTTGAATTTCAATACCTGCTGTTCAGTAGGATTATTCGGACGATATGCCAAGCCGCCGTTGCTTTCATGTTCTACTGCGGAGCCTGTATTGCTGCTCACAAATTCCAGATAGTCACCCGGTTGGATGCCTACTGTGTATTGATGATTGGGCATCAGATTAAATTTCAGGATTACTTCCTGACCTATACCGATAGGTATCTTAGTGTACAAAGGCTCGGCTACTACATTCTGCTGTTCGCTTTCCGTACCAAATGATACATTGGTGAAACGTCCCAGCGTTCCCTCGGTGTTGGAAAAACGGCAGGTGTTGTTGCGATCTTCAAAGAATGGATTGCTCACCTTAATGCTGGTTTCACTCTCCTGCATGTTGGTCAGAAAATGCAGGTAGAACGAACGGCTTTTTCGGTAGTCATTATATGAAATTTCTACTTCATAGGTGAAGGTCTTTACCCCGTCGTGTACAGGAAGTGTGTTCATTTCCGGATTCGGATAGAAGGACTTCCTTTCCACGGGTTCTATCTGAAGCGTTAAAGGAAAGGCAGCTGCAGGCATGTTTTGGGGTAATCGGATACCCATGCCTAGCTGGGCGTTGATTTTCTTTTCCACTTTTTCCTGACAGGTTACCAAATCGAACACATAGGGCTTACGCACCTTGATAGAGATACGTCTGGATAGCCCCGACGGTGTAGACACCACCAGTTCTTGTATCTGCATGGTAGACGGCAGGTTATCTGCCGGAGTAATGGTGATGTTGCCTTGCTTATCATAGCTTACAGCCTTCAGTGCTGCTGTGTTTAATTCCGGCACAGGGGTTATGATCACTTTTCCGGGCGTAGGCTGCTTCTGTTCCGTATAATTCACCCGTAGCGTTATCGGGGTGGTATGTACCAGCATGGTATCAATGGTCTGTACTTCCAGCATATTGCCTACCCCATCTTCTATGCGGTTTACTTCGCTGACTTCTACCGATGCCGCCAGGTTATTGGAAGCTGCAGAACTCATGGCTGTTTCTATATCGGTAGACCCTTTACCAGCTACCTTGTTGATGCGGATGGTATAGTGGAAATTCCGGAAAATATTGAGATACGAGGTGATGTAGTTGGCATCATCCGTGCGCACAATGTCCAGTTTATAAAAGCATTCTTGATTCATATAAGAGGCTTTGACTATCACATAAACCGGATTTGGATTGTTTACCTGCTGTTGTTCATAGATATACTTGGGCGTTAGTGTGCAACTTGTTGCTACTGCTTCGGGTTCCACAGCTGGAATTCGTCCCATGGTTTTACCTGAGAAATCGGGGTTTTGTTTGGTAAAGAGGGTGTATATATCCTCCTGGGGATTATTAGGTAGCTGGAAATTGGCAAATTCTTCAGAAGTGCCGCCTAGGTAGGGAGCCACGGCACCGGCATCCCGATAATTTACTACCGCATACCCCAACATCTGGAATTTACCGTCGCTCTCCACTTCCTGGCTAACAGCCACTGAAATCTTGGCAAAGTTTCTGAGCAGTTTCACGGTGCCTATCGTGGTGGATAATTTTTGGTCTTTATGGTCTACTTTATCTACCTCTATGCGTTGCCAGTAGGCATCTTCTTGGTTGGTCGAAGATAATTTACTGAAGATTGTGCCTTCGGTATCCTTTCGTGAATAGGTGTCATACGTCACGTTGCCGGCTATGAAATGCAGTATTCGCTTCACGTCCGACTGTGGAATATTAACTTTGAACGTTCCCGTAGTAGGGGTATTGAGGGTGACATCTGTAGCTTCTTGATTGGCCAAGTATAGCCCGTTTTCATCAAACACCAGTACATGCAGTTTCTTTAAGGATTCTTTAGAAGGTTGTTCACCCATGGCACGAGTGGCTGCCACCGATTCTGAAATGCTGAATGAAATCAGATGTTCGTCCGTCTTCAAGTCTCTCTGTGGATTCATGATTTCATCGTCCTGACAGCTAACCGTCAGAAGCAGCAGCAATACACTGAAATATTGAAAAATATGTTTCATAACCAACGCATTTTTAATTTTGACTACTCAATGGGAGTATCCATCCATTGAAATTCGTTTTTATTTACTGCAGGTTCGTCCCCCCAGTACCATACATCGTATACACAGCGAACTGCATATTGACTTCTCGCTGGTGCGAATTGTTGGGAGCTGGAACTGTAGTATCTTCCCGAGGCACTCCAATATTCTCCGTCAAACAATTCCGGAATTTTTTTCTCAGCCGATAGATTTACAATAAATTGAATCTCAGCTTCTGTAGGAACCCGCCAGCGACCTGCTGGGAAACCGTCTTCCTGATAAGCCGCACACCGGCGCTGTGCATTCTTAAAAGTAACAGGCAGCGTCTTTCCTCTGGATGAAGCTATCTTGAATCGGGGAGCAATGATTTTCTCCGTATCTTTTTCCCGAGTTGGGCGATAATTGGTGAGCACTGTTCCCAAGTCTAAATCATTATTCGACAAAGAACGTGGGTCGCCGATGGCATAGTCCTGTCCTTCCTTAAAGGCTGAAACGGCAATGGTATAATTGTTCCAGTTGTCATTACCTGATAAATTTCCATGTATGGTTCCGGGATTTTGTACCGAACCTAAATAATATTGTTTATAATCGATTTTTTCATATTCTCCATTTGTACAAGAAAATCCCGCCACATACAATCCTCCCTCTGCCTTCTGACCTGTAATATAAATACTTGGATATTGGGTAATTTTCCAGATTCGTGTAATGCCTTGGTTATTGCCTACCTGCACGGTAATGGTGTAGGGGGCATACATTTCTTCCGAAATGGGGTGCGAGAATTTTAAGTGGTTGTTCACCACTTCCACCTTATAGCCTTGATTGATGATTTGCTGCTGTGTCAGGCCGGCTTTGCAATTTTCTATTGTACCGGATAGGGAATAGTCCATGTATTCCACACTGAGAATTTTGGTTTGGTTGTTGCCGCTGCCCACTACCACTTCACTGCTGCTGATGAATGGCAATAGATACTCTTCTTCATTATAGAGCACCGACTCATATTCATCCAGTACCAAATACTGATATTGGCTCATTTCTGCATCTACCGTCTGGTTGTACCAATCCATTACCACAAAGTCGGGAGTCAGTTCCACTTCTTCACGCGGATTTAAGCTTCCCAATACCCCTACCTTTACATTCACTTGATAGTAGCGATTTGCTTCCAGTGTAACGTCTCCGAATGTAATAGGAACATGATAGTAGTAATCCACAAACTGTTTGTTGCCGCCTTGAGTCATTCGCCAAGGCACACACAATATCAGGTAGCTGTCTTTTCTATCCTTTGTATCCAGCGGATTCGGATAAGAATAGAAAGGGATATGCTCATAGTTCGTGGTTCCTGGTTTATAGGCTCTCTTGAGTCTGGACAGGTAATCGGTGGCAGCCTTTACCTGGTACTTGCCATCTAGCTGCATGCGGTTTACCGCATTGACAAAGGTCACTTCCATGGCAGATAAGTCAGGTTCGTAGGTCACTCCGTCAATGGTAATGCTTTCTTCTACGGTAGGGGTAAGTACTACCTTTGCCATGGCTCTTTTTAAGTCGATGGTAGAAGACTGCCCTTTTAGCACCTGTACGTTTTCTTTCTGTCCGTGCATCCATAAAGATTCTTCTTTCAAATCTCCTTCTCCCGCAGGCAGCCCTTCTTTCCAGGCTGTATGAATGACTTTCGCTTGCAGGCTGGCCAGTGATTCCGCTTGCGTGGAATACTGTTTGCTTCCGTTGGCTATTACGTATAAGGTATAAGATTTGCCATACATTTCTTCCTTCACCTTCACCTTTAAGCTTCCATCACTGCCCACCGGAATGTCTTGCTGGCAGAAGATATAGTTTTGTGCGATGTCTTCAAAGAAATAGACATCCACCTTTTTAATCAAGTCTTCATTATACGTCGGGTCTCCCGGCTTTTGCGTATCAGTAGCTGCCCGGGTCTGCAAATGCAAAGTCCAGGTATCCGCATTTGCGGCAAACTGTTCCAGTTCGTTCTCATGCTGGCAGGCCGTCAGTCCGAAAAAGCCCAGCCAGAAGATAATCCTATATACAATACGTTTCATAACCTTAATTACTTTGGATGATGGTAAACCTTTCGTCGGTAGTGGAAGAACCTTCGCCTACCAAATTTATTTCGTAGCTCTTACCAGCTATGATAGCATGCACTTTTAGTTGCGTTTCATAAGATTCTTGCGAATCCGGGTCTTTTACGCGAATCTTGATGGTTTGTTTCACCGGTTTACCAGTTTCGTCTACCGCTTTTCCACTGTCAAACCCCTCTACAAATTCAAAGTGCATAGGATCCGTTAATGAAGCTTGCCAGGTGGCGGTATTGGGAGTTTGGATGGTGAAGGTAATCACTGCTGGTGTTCTTTCCGGATTTCTAAACAGTTGGATTTTATTGCCTTCTCTATTTAAATAGGATTGTTTGTCCCATGTGCCCTGAGTGTAGCTCAACTGAGTTTCATAGTCTACCTCCGTTTCAGTATAATCCCAAGGTAGAACGCTGCATTTCAGTTCCCAACCACTGACTTTGGCAGTAGCTGTAACCCGCAGACAGGTATTCCGCCACAGAAATGCAACGGGTTGTTTGGTTTCGGTATCTATGATGTTGGTCAGTGGAAAATCCGTCAAATCATTCAGCCCCAATTGATAGTGACCTGCACCGGCATTTGATTCGCAGAAATAATCTACCATTATACCTTCTCCATTCATAGGCAGTATTGCACCACCCGTTGCCACATAATTGTCATTATAAACGGTACCTTCCGGCAGCTGATTTTCTTTGGGGAATAAGAACGTTTTTGTGGGCGAAGGGCCTTTGCCAAAATGAATTTTATCGATAAGCAAGTCGGCTCCCGTTTCATTTTTGAAGGTAATTTCCATTTTGGCCACCATGCGTGTCAGCTCCACAGAAACCTGCTGTTCTTTTTTCCCTGTCACCATTTTATATTCAGCTTTTCCGGTCATGGGCAAATAACGGTTGGCTTCTGTCAGCGCCTCTTCGGTTCTCGGGAAGAACTTACGTCCGGTATTGTCTATCACAGTGCCTGTCAGGTTTTCCCGGGCTATGTCATCAAATACACTGCCTACGGAAATCCGGCTGAAATCCAGGTTGACACTTTTTTCATTGGCAATGGCATAGATAGAAATATCTTTGTTGGGTATGCCCAGAAAAGTAATGGTCTTTTGAATCACGGGCTGTCCATCCGCTCCAAAGTCTTCTTGGTAGTTACGCAGCACCTTTCCTTCTTGAATCAGGATGAGGCGCAGGGTGCGGATGCCTTCTCTAGAACGGAGCAAGGAGTCTGGTTCCGAAGCCCGGGTGCTGAATGTTACGTATAAGGTAGAAGTGTCGTTGACTTCTGTATTTTCCTCATTCTGTGTGCAGGAAGCAGTGGAAAGCCATGCTATCCAGCAACAAACGATTGACAGGTATGTAACTAGCTTTTTCATAAGCATATCCTTTCTTCTTTAATTCCATTCCGGTTGTCCGTCCACAATGACCCATCCCGGCACCTTAATCTCTACGCCTACCGCTGTAAACTCTATTTCGATGGGCAGCAAGGCTTCCTGTTTGGTTACATCGATATGCTGAGGATGGCTCAGGATGTATTCGTATATATTGCTGCGATACAATTCTTTTCCTGCCAAGTCGGTCAAGATTAAGACATGTTCGCAGAGTGTTTTCTCTAATAGTCCCTCTTTGTCCATGCGGAAGAGGCTCAGTCCTTCGGTGTGATACAGTTGTTTTTCTGCATCATACACCAGTGCAGGCTGACAGATTTCTTTGCTTGTTGTAGATACTTGGTTCAGCACATTGGTCTGTGCATTGGCTTTTTCAAAACTCAGTTTCACTCCGGGCGCTGCCCTGGTGGCGGCGGGAGCCAGGTGAGCCAGCCCTTTGATTTCCACGCTGACATTGATGTGTGCGCTAAACAGCTGCACGGTGTGTTCTATCCCTGTTCCGTCGAATTCCGGCACGTCAATTTCCAGTTTGCCTAAGTAATTGTCATCATGACCATCGGTTATGTCCAGCCCGCTGTTCCAGTCCGGATGCTGCAAATACATCCGACCGAAGTCGGCCTGATCCATGTTGACTATTCTAGTACGGTTGTAGGCATTTCCTACAGCCACTAACGTATGTTTGCCTTTTTTCAAGCGGAAGGTATGTCCTTTTGTCTGGTCTGCCAATTCGTCCTGTCCGTATGTGAATTTTTCTACCAACCGGTTGCTTGAGTCGAAAACATACAGGTCTATTTTATGAATATAATGGGGCAATACATTCTGGTTCCCATCCGCCAAGTAGGTGAAATGGAGGGTAGTAGGGGTCTTACAGTCTTCAAGATCCTCTTTAATACAACCGGCACCCAGGACGATAGCGGCCAGCAGTAAAAATATCTTCTGTAAATGTATGATTCTTATTTTCATAATCTTCTGGAATATGCACTGTATGTTTGTCTGATAAAAAAGAGAGTATTTAGAGCAGCGGATTTAACCGCTGCTCTAAATGAATGATTAGTATGGGATTAGTTCCATTCTACGGTTCCGGAAACAAGTTTCCACGGATTCACTGTTACTTCTACTACCAATACGTTTACGTCTTCACCACCGGCAGGTGTAGGACCCCATGCTTCATCAGGAACTACGATGTCCTTGATTCTATATACATAGCCTGCTTTGAACTCTGTGATGTAACCTTCATCGTTAGCACCAAGGGCTTGTTTCTGCTCCGGAGTCATTTTCGTTACATCCAGTTTATACCGAGCTACGCGGGCATAACCATTCGTAAGCAAGGCATCAAATCCGTCATTGGCTGTGATGTTGCTGGCGGCCAATACCAAGCTGGCGCAAGTACCCGGGAACATGTTGTATGCATAGCATTTTGCTTGTTGTTCTACAGCTGCCGGCCATACCTTATCAGGTGTCATGAAATCTTCGTTGATTACTTCGAAAGTAGGAACACCATTCTGTGCGGCATTCCAGGAATCATATGTAGCACGGTTGCCACCTTCTGCTGTTTGGATGTTATCCATGAAAATACCATCCAGTCTAATGGACTTAAAGGCACAAGGCTTTCCTTGGTGATCTTTATGTTTGATGCCAGAGAATTCCACCAAGGCTGTTTCGTGTTGAGGATTCAACGTTACTTTATAAGTCATTACTTTTTTCCCTTTATATTCTTCTTTAACTGCTTGGCCAAACTCTGCACCTGTCTTAACTGCATACATCGGAGCTGCCAAACCAGTTTCAACCACTTCTGCTAATTCCAGATTTTCAGCTTTACCACCGTTGATGAATACTTCCAGTTTGCTCGGATTTCTTACACCCTCGAAAATAACTGGTTTTTCCGGATTATTAATTTGGTCAAGCGATGTGAAATCTTTTGTAGCTCCACCTTTTTCAGCAGTCAATATAAGTTTTACGCTCTTTACTACCACAGCTTGTTCTGATAAGTCTTCTCCTGCTACTGGAGTATCCACCGCTCTTGTGCTACCTGCTGTTACGATGTTAACCCGAACTACAGCATCGCCGTCCATTGCTGATGTCACTTCATCATCATTACTACATGCTGCGAACG
>Ash_p1__coassemble_1834_pt1 | contig 8966 bp, 8 predicted proteins | sample Ash_p1__metabat2_low_PE_015 | metagenome-assembled genome bin Ash_p1
TACTCAAGAAATAGGGAGGATCGGCAAAAATCATGTCGAACTTAAAACTGAACGACGGCAACAACTGGAATGTGTCGCCGTGAAGAAGGGTAAAATCGCGGTTGGACGATTTATAATAAGATTGTATCATTCTTTACTTCAAAGTTTTGATAAAATCGTCTATATTAGTCAGATTATATATGTTAGGAATAATATGATACGCTTCCTCTAATTTACTTTTAGCACTTTTCCAACCAATACCATCTGTTATCCAAACAAATTCAAAACCATCAACCGAATTAATTCTTGGAGCTAATTCAGAATAAGCTCTTGCTACCTCATTTAACTTAGAACCACCAGCACTATAAAAATTCACTTCGATTAAATAAGTTTTTGATAAGGTTTCTACTACAAAATCAAAACGCTTTTTATCCTGCCCCAATACTTCTGAAACCTTTGGCCATTCATCTGAATAAACTTCTTTCCGATATGAAATATGATTGTTATCAAATATCTGTGCAATAACCCCTTCCATCACATGCCCACCTCTGTTCTTACGAGCATTAGAATCCAGTCCCGTTTCAATACCAAACACGTAGTCCACTAGATTTTGCACCTTTCTATTTTGAAAAATATCCGTTAACCCTGTATTATCCAAAAATTCCATTACACCATCTACCGATGTAAATAAAGAGTCTAATAAGACGCACTGATTAAGCGAATTAAGGACTTTCTTTTTTCCTTCACTTCTTACGGCGATAAGAATATCCATAACACTGAATGCAGTCTTATCACGATTCCAAATAGTTTCAACAGCTCTGCGCATATCTTGCACACCAATCAAACTGTTCAGCATACACAAACTTAGTTTGATGTTATCTACCTTTTCAGATATCTTATCAAAATCACAAAAGAAACTCAAATCTTGGTTAGTTTCCTGCAATTGCGACATAAATTCCTTAAATTCAATACGTTCTTTTCCCATAATATAAAGCATTTAAAGTTTAATTATACTTATTCACTTAACAAAATAAATCATTCAAAACAGATAAATCAAGATTAGGAATAATAGCAGAGTTAGTATAGTTCTTTTTATAGTAGAAAGCTCGTCTTCTAACTTTTACAACACCACCCTTTCCATCTGGTGCATTTGTTTTATCTTGATTACTACTTCCTTTTGTTTTAGGCTCAATATACACCCCCATACTACAACTTAACTTATCGGCATTTCCTTTTATTATATAGTCCTGTATATCCTCCCAATCTTTTTTAAAGATACTATTTTGCAATTCTGTTGGATGGTCTAAAAAATAATCTAAAATAACATAATCATTTTGATTCAAAGTTTGACCATTTCTTTTAGCTAGATACACTATCCAAAACGTCAGTGTTATTTTCCCTCTTAATTTAGCAGACTCCCATGTTTCCTTTGCCACTTCCATATAATTAATCATTTGTATGGCTGTTGGCTCTTTAGCTTTTATACTTCCATCTCTATTTTTTTGCAAAGGAAGAATCTTAATTTCACAACCAATTTCAGGGATATCAGCTTCATCCCTATTATTATTCTTTACATTAAGAAGATTTTCAACAATCAAGCCTGATGCTCCCTTAACCATTTTACTACGCTCAATATGCAATTCATCTTTTATTTGCCCAATAGTTTTACCCTTAGAGTTCTCTATAATCTCAAAAAATGGCTGCAAATATCTAATAACCTTACTAGTAATCATTACAAATTATAATTATGAATCAGTAATTCTGTTAATTTACCACGCTTATCAGCCTTAGCATTAACACTTCTCTTAGCCCATACGCGCTCTATTATAAAATCAGCATACAACTTATCAAAGAAATCATCATTTTCGTCTTTACTCTTCCCATCAGAATTGCTTAGCATCCACAAGCAATTATCCCTTTGATTTAATCGAATACAATACTCCGCCAAACGTTTCTGTTCGTCGTCATTAAAAGGCTCCTTGACATAGGTATTAAAACTGGAAGTACTGCTCAAAGGACGATAAGGGGGATCGAAATAGATAAAATTCACTCCATCCATTAAGTAGTTTTCTGTTTGCGTGTAATCACCACATAAAATATTTACATCATATCTATTAAGCAATTCACTGTTAGCATAAATCAAGTCTGAATTGCAAATTTGTGGGTTGGCATTTCTACCAAAAGGAACATTAAACTCTCCCTTTGAATTTTCACGGTATAAACCATTAAAACATGTACGATTGAGAAAAATCAATAACGCAGTATCTTCAATAGAAGTCAAATTTCTTGAATTAAAAACCTTACGCATAGAAAGAAAATAATCTTTCATAGACTCTTCTGACGAAAGAGATTTATACTCATTCTCTATTTTAGATAATTCTTCAATAAGAGAGTCCGGATTTTCTTTGATATTTCTATAAGCGATAACCAAATGCTGATTGATATCATTAATGGTGACATGCCGTATATGGGGGTAACGCTGCAACATATAGAACAGCATAGCTCCACCACCGACAAATGGTTCAATATACGAAAACTCATTATTTTTAATTATCGCAGGTAGCTTCTCATCTATCTGTGTAAGCAACTGACCTTTCCCTCCTGCCCATTTAATAAATGGTTTAGGTGAACATTTCATAATCTATTAACTTATATCATTACTAAACAATCTTCTTGTTAGGCATTCTTTGGAAAATGCACATTTACAAATTTCTAAAATGAAAGTGAGTTATTAAGAGAAAGATCTAAATTTTGTATCCATTAGGATAATAGATCAATTAAAGCTACTCAGAACTATCACATTATCAAGATATTGTAATATGAGAAAAACTTCAAATAAAGTTAATAGATGTTATCAATTTACGCAAAAATTGAGCTTATATATAAAAAATGCAATAGATATAATTTAAATCAGTGAAACTAATATCCTAACCTCTCCCCTCTTCTTCCCGTTCTATAGCTTTCAGCACCAAGCACAATTCTTCCAGTGCCAAAGAAGAGATGCTATCATGAAGCACTTCACACGATTCTGCATCGTATTCGGTACCCAAGTTATAATGCGCATAATATCTGAGGTGTTCTCCGCCATTAGGATATATCACGGTATACAATTGCAAGATGAGCGTATATTCTAAATCATCCCACTCCTTTTCGGGTGCCAGATTCAAGTTGCGGATATAAGCACACCCCTGCCCTGAAAAGAAATCATACACTTGGCCGATGCGCTCATCACCCCAGGGTTCAATGCCAAATTCATTGCTGTAATAAGACGCCTCTTCTTCGTAAGAGGTACCGTATTCTTTTACGCGTTTCAGAAGGGCTGCTTCCAAAAGTTCTCTGGCTGATTTTAATGCTTGCATACGATACTGACTTATACCTCCTCAAATTTATTGTCATTATTGTCACTACTGTCATCGCAGATGTTTTTCAGAGAAAAAGGCTCTTTCCGTCAGAAGCGATTCATAAACCGATCTGCTTTTTCCACTACCTGCCTGGCCGATTGACCTTCCAGCTGCTTTTCATCAAATTCACAGAGTATCTTATCCAGCTGCTTCAGGGCTGACTGATTTCCTTCTTTCTGCCAGTCGGCTTTCAGGATGCGAATCTTTTCATACGCCTGGATACCGGCCACCAGATTCTCAAAGCGGATGGAACTTCGGGCACCCGGATACACCAGGTACGTGTCGCCGGCTCCCCAGGCCAGAAAGCGGCTGTCCAGCAGAGGTTCTATGGTCCAACTGTTCAAGGCCCAGCGCAGATAGCCGTCCAAGTGTTCCTTGGCCGCATACCACCCTATCCAGGCTGCCTCGGCCGGATGGCTGAATGTGTAGGTATTGGGATGAGATTCCGTGCAGCAGGTATAGAAAGTGGTCTTCTTGTTCGCTGCCCGGCGGGCACGCTTGGTCTCTTCACTGAATTTGTCGGCCAGGGCAATGCTGTAGTCATCCAGTTGGTCGGACAGTTCTTCGTGCAGGGCACCAGCCAAAGACACCTTGAAGTCGGGGTCGGCCTCGTGAATGATGGCAAAAGCGCGGTCCATATCTTTTTTCGGACGCTCGTCCATGGCAATGTGGGTTATGTCGAACCACCCCTTTGCCTTCAGATGGCGGGCAAAGTCTTTCAGCATCGTCAGCCAGAAATCAGCGTATGCCGGATCTTCGGGCTTCATCTTCATTTCTTTCAGCGAATGCGTGGCCTGGTCGAAATATTGAAATGAAAGTTTCCAGGGAATCATGGAATAGCAGCCTATCTCTTGGGTCACCCCCACTTTCATCATCAGCTCCACCCATTTATCAAAAATCGTATAGTCGAAATACCATGTGCCGTCCACGCGCTTCATCCAGGTAATCATTGATTCAAAAGGGTCGTACGTCTGGCCGCCCCAGGGATGATGCATAATGGAGGTGGTGATGACTTTCCCTCCGGCATCGGCATAGCTTTGCAGTTCTTTCTCCAGCAGGTCGAAGTGAGCCCGGCTCCATAACGGCACCCGGTGGTAGCGGGCCACGGCAAAGGGATTCTGCCAAAGGTCCAGATGAAAGGCCCAGTGGCTGGGTGCAGGCAGTGTACGGCGTTGCACCTCCACTTCCAGTTTCAAGCTGCCCAGCACCCGGCTGCCGTTCTTCACGGTCAGTTCCGAAGTATACAGGCCTGCTGCTGCCTCCTGCGGTATCCATACACGTACCCAATAGCCTTGGGTGGTACGTGCCTGCATGGACAGCTGAGCAGTGAGGGGGTCGATGGGGTCGGCCACGAGGGTAGAGTCAAACTGCGACAGGTCGGGGCGGAGTCCGCAAGTGCCTTTACCGTCCTTGTTCAGCCCGTCGGTCATCACATAGCGCACAAATCCCCTCATCACCCTGGCATCATCGAGCAAGGCGTGCCGTCGGTTCTGCAGGGCAGACATTTCCACCTGCACGCTGTCCAGCGGTTCGGGCGACGTGATAACCAGCTGGGCGGATACCCGTTCGCCTTTCCACCCTTTCAGGCGAAGGCTTTTTTTATGAAGTTTCGGATGGCTTTCTTTGCGATAGCGTTCGTACACGGAGCCCCAGGCACACGAAGGTTTCGTCACCCCTTTCCACGAATCAGCATCCACTGCTTGAGGATTAGCCAATTCCACATACGAGGTCAGCGGAAAAGGAGGCTGTCCGGTGGGATGTCCCGAATGGGTATGCCCTTGTACCGTCTGAGCCTGTATGCCCAGCATTCCCGTCACGGCTGCCAAGGCCATATATACCAAAGTTGTTTTCAAATTCATACGCTCGAAGATAATCACGGTGTAACAGTTATCAAAGATAACCATTTTTGTGCATATTACCTGCATCAGGCGGGAAATATTTCTATTTTTCACCTCCCTTCATTTCCTTCATTTCCTTCATTTCCTTCACTCTCCTTACACACACGCGGGCGATAATATAATTTGTTTCTACTGATATTTTTACTACTAAAGTATAAATTACTAGCTATATCATATAATATTAGTTAAATATAGCGGTATAAATTGAGTAAAACCAGACTAAAACAATAAAGACTTCTCATAAAAAAACTCCAATCTGCCTACTATAAACCTTCGAAAACCTTCAATAACCTTCGATTTTCATACAAAAAAAAGAAAGAAGCACTGCCCCTTATGACAGGACACTGCTTCTTTCCACAAGCGAATGTATGCTACGCCGATGGCATACAGACATTCAATTATTCATCTTCACTTGCAATCCGTTTTCCACAAACCGTGAAGGTTGCAATACTCATACACAGCAACGGGGCGGGCATGACCAACACTCACCTCGGCTTCGGGCTTGTCTTTCAAATCTATCCGGATGCCGCCGTTTTCAGTTTCCACATAGACAAAGGCTATATGGTGTTCGGGGTCCATCGGATGGGGCACACTGCCCACTTCTACTTTCAGGGTACAATCATCCATGCGTGTCACCACAGGGACGTGTTTCTCGCCGCTCGCATCCACCGTATTAGGTTCCAATTCTTCCATTTTTCTACCACAGCAAACAAGGGAAACACCTGAATCTACCACTTTCATTGCTACATTGCCACAAATAGGGCATTTGAAAAATTTAACTGCCATACTATGATACATTTAAGATGATTAATTCTACAAATATACACAAATTTCTACTACACAGCGATAAATTACTCTTTTTTTTTAAAGCGAAATACTGCTTCTACCCCCCTATTCCATCCACCCTCACCGTATCTCGGCCGCTACTGGCCATGAACAGCTCCGTAACATCTCCACGGAGAGGTACCTCTGCACGGAGATGTTACGGGGTTGTTACGGTGCAGATACAGGGGTGAGACAGTGCAGGGCTGTGAACGGTATTTAAGTCTGCATTATAATGTACGCGCGTGTGTGTAAGAGAGAGTGAAGAATGAAGGAAATGAAGGAAACAGAACGAAGGAAGAATGTAACATAAAGCATTGAATACAAACGATATACAAGAGATAAAATAAAACAAGGAAAGGGCGTGAAGAAGACGACTTGAAGGAAATGAAGAGGAAAACAATAGGTTGTGATAAGGAAAGCTACAGGTTACGGCAGGCAAAGCTATACTTTGGCGATTAGAAAGCTACAGCTAGGATTTCAGCCAGGCTACAGGTGGATTGTTTTTGTTTTTTTGTTACCTTTGCAGCATAATTACGTAAAATCGCTTCTCAAAGTATCCTAAGGTATATGAAAAAAGAAAGTCAAACCATCTTCGACCGCAACGTGATAGAGTTTGTTACCGTGGCGGCGGAATTCTGCAAGTTTCTGGAGCAGGCCGAGGGCTGCAAAAGAATCCACTTCGTGGATACGGCACTCAAAATACTGCCTCTGCTGTATCTCAAAGCGTCGATGATGCCCCGCTGCGAAACGCTGGGCGATGAGGCGCCGGAAAGTTACGTCACCGAAGAAACGTATGAGATTATCCGCATGAACCTGGCCGGTATACTGGCCGAAAAGGATGATTACCTGGATGTGTTTGTGTCGGACATGAAGTACAGCGACCAGCCCATCACCCGGTATATATCGGAAGACCTGGCCGATATTTATCAGGATATAAAGGACTTTATCTTTGTGTTTCAGCTGGGCCTCAACGAGACGATGAACGACGCACTGGCCATCTGCCAGGAGAACTTCGCGCTCTACTGGGGGCAGAAACTGGTGAACACGCTCAGAGCCTTGCACGAAGTGAGATATGCTGCCGCAGACGATGAGGAAGAGGCATCGGACGAAACGGACGGACAGGAAGAGGATTCGTTTATCTAAATGGCTACTAAGATTATGATTATCCATAAGACTATCAATAAAGAAAGTATCAATGAGATGCCTAAGGTACTGTTTGGCGGACAGATACATGTGGTGCAGACACCTCAGGAGGTGGAACGGGCTGTGGCATACCTGAAAACTTGCCCAATAGTGGGCATAGACAGCGAGACAAGACCGTCGTTCACCAAAGGCAGGGTACATAAGGTGGCTCTGCTGCAGATTGCCTCAGAGGAACACTGCTTTCTGTTCCGGCTGAATCTTACCGGACTGACACTGCCGCTGATTCTGCTGCTGGAGAATCCGAATGTGCTGAAGGTGGGACTCTCGCTGAAAGACGACTTCATGATGCTGCGCAAACGGGCACCGTTTGAACCCCGAGGATACATCGAACTGCAAGAGTATGTACGAATGTTTGGCATAGAAGACAAAAGCCTGCAGAAAATCTATGGCATCTTGTTCGGACAGAAGATTTCGAAGAGCCAGCGGCTGTCCAACTGGGAGGCGGCAGAGCTGACGCAGCCGCAGCAGTTGTATGCAGCTACCGATGCCTGGGCTTGCCTGAATATCTACAACAAGTTGCAGCAACTGAAGAACAGCGGCGATTTTGAAATAGCCGATAATTAATCGAATCATTCACTTCACTCACATAACTAATCATTCATGTATAAAGTATATCTAAAATCGGGCAAGGAGGAATCCTTGAAACGCTTTCACCCCTGGGTGTTCTCGGGTGCCATCGCACACCTGGACGGAGAACCGGAAGAAGGGGAAGTAGTAGAAATCTATACCTCGAAGAAGGAGTTCATTGCCAAAGGGCACTGGCAAATAGGAAGCATTGCCGTGCGCGTGCTGTCGTTCCGCCAAGAGGAAGCTATCGATGCCGACTTCTGGCGTCGTAAGTTGCGCATTGCGTATGAAATGAGAAAAAGTATCGGCATTGCCGGCCATCCGGCCAATAACACGTACCGACTGGTACATGGCGAGGGGGATAACCTGCCCGGGCTGGTGATCGATATCTATGCACGCACGGCAGTGATGCAGGCACACTCGGCCGGCATGCACCTGGACCGTATGGCCATAGCCGACGCGCTGACCGAAGTGATGGGTGAAGAGATAGACAACATCTACTATAAATCGGAAACTACCCTGCCCTTCAAGGCCGACTTGTATCCGGAAAACGGGTTCTTACGCGGAGGCAGCGCAGACAACATCGCCATGGAGTATGGACTGAAATTCCACATCGACTGGCTGAAAGGACAGAAAACGGGATTCTTTGTGGACCAGCGCGAAAACCGTGCGCTGCTGGAACGCTATGCACCGGGACGCAGCGTACTGAATATGTTCTGCTATACAGGTGGATTCTCGGTGTATGCCATGCGCGGAAACGCCAAGCTGGTGCACTCGGTAGACAGTTCGGCCAAGGCTATCGATTTGACCAACCAAAATATTGAACTGAATTTTCCGGGAGATACACGCCATGCAGCCTTTGCCGAGGATGCCTTTAAGTATCTGGACCGCATGGGCGACCAGTATGACTTGATTATCCTGGACCCGCCTGCCTTTGCCAAGCACCGCGATGCGCTGCGCAATGCATTGCAGGGCTACCGCAAACTGAATGTGAAGGCATTCGAAAAAATCAAACCGGGCGGCATTCTCTTCACATTCTCGTGCTCGCAGGCGGTGAGCAAGGAGAATTTCCGCACGGCTGTGTTTACGGCAG
>Ash_p1__coassemble_7213_pt1 | contig 2442 bp, 1 predicted proteins | sample Ash_p1__metabat2_low_PE_015 | metagenome-assembled genome bin Ash_p1
ATGACAGAGCGCTACTGTCAGTTCCTGTAGGTGTAGCGGTAGTGACGGATGAAGGAGAGGTGCCGATCACCTCTCCGTTTTCATTTGTCAGTTCGTCAGTTCGTCAGTTTGTCAGTTCGTCAGTTCGTCAGCGGACGGTGATCCACACCGGTTCACCTTCGGGGCGGGCATCCAGCAGCTCCATGAAGCGACGCACCCAGCAGCGCGAATAGCACAACACCCCCTCGTTCGATTTTTTGCCCAGCAAGATGCACCCCGCCGTATCTTCCACCGTATTGCCCTCGTGGATGCGGATGCCGGTAAACAGCGGCACGTGGAGCAGCAGGGGCAGCCAGCGGCCGAACTTGGGCGAGTAAGTCACCGTCACGGCATACCTGCCTGCCGGAATGGCCGTTCGCCCCTTCACCTTCCTGCCCGGATGCAGGCTGCTGACGTCCCTCCACTGCGGCTCCAGCGTATCGCAGAGATACTTCCCGTTTACACTCAGCTGCCCTTCGGTATACCTTTTTCCCATGCATGCGCTTAAATTTCTATTCAAAACCAATTCCATACGTTCTATTCTCCTTTCTTATTTTACTATATAATTAGAAGCTGTTCAACAATTATTCATGCGAATCAGGAGTTAAAGGAGTTATCGCTTCGCTGGGAGTTAAGAAGTTAAGCCGGATGCACCGCAAAGATTTGATATACGCTCCTTGTATTCGGATAGCATTTAGTAAGTCATTTGGCTTAACTCCTGAACGGAGCGAAGCGGAGTGGTAACTTCTTTAACTTCTTAACTCCTGATTGGCATTATTCAGAAAACTCTCTATAAAAAGCAGGAATAAAAAGTAAAACAACTTCTTGTTCCTAATGGCGATGCTCTGTGCGGATATAACATACGCTCCGCCCGCAGTCAAGCCCTTTCTCTAAGCACCTCGTAATGCGTCTCATCCTTCTTCTGGATATACCCTCTCGATACCCATTGCCACACCATACCGCGCGTACCCCTCTCGCTCATACCCCGGCGGCGACGCAGCGCCAAAGCATCTTCCATGGTAAACACAGAAGGCAAGAAATTCAGCAGGTTTCGCCTACGTACGGGAACCGTTTCTACCGTCTGCACTTGATTGGCCTTTTCAATGTCGTCGCCAAAGAACGCCATCTTGCACCACAGGTCATAATGCAGGCTCCAGCGCACAAACTCGTTGAACGTAGGGTCCCAGCGGCACCCGTTGGCCACGTAGAGCACACAGCCCTTGAGCCAGGCGATGACCAACGCACGAAACGACAGATTCTCGTACACCCGGCTCTGCGACAGCCGCGCCTGGTCGGCACACTCCTCGCGCAACTGCTGCGCCAGGGCAAAGGCCTCGGGACAATCTACCGTGCCGTGCATGGTACACAGCTGCTCAATAGATGGCTTCAACTGCTCGGCAAAGGCATCGTCGTACAGTCCGTAGACCGGCATCTCGGCACCGATTTCACGCTCGGGAATGGTGCAGAAGTTGATGCGGCTCACGGGGCCGTCGGTCAGCACATTTCGGAAGTAGCGTTTCCCTTTGAGGATGGTGGTAGAAGCATTCCAATTGAAGCGGATGGTCACTTTCTCGGTGATACTCTGCGACCCTACGCGCGTCTGTCCGTAGCGGTTGCCCGGGTCGAAAGCCAGACACATGATGCGGAATTGCTGTCCGCTGGTGCCCTTCAGCGCGTCAAACTGATCTATCTCGTTCAGCTTACTGTAGAGGAAATGAGCGTCGGCTTCGGCGGTGCGCATCACGAAGGCCGGGTTCGTCATATCCGCATCAATCTCCTGAATCACCAGCCCCTCGGGGCGCATCCGCTTATCCTTGTTCGCCCCCTTCGCATTGATTTCGTTCTTCCACTCACGCTCACGCCGCAGATTCTCGGCATCGCGCTCACGGATGTCGGCCATGATGTAATTGATAGGCGCCGTGATGCAATCCTTACCGGCACCGGTGCCCGCCATGAGCACATTCATCAGCGTGGCCTCGTGCAGCACATTATCAATGTAACGGAAATTTACCTTATGCAAATGCGCCGCCAGCGAGGGAAACACCGCATGAGCCACGGCCGGCTGATACACCCGGGGCGTGCGGCTCAGGAGCAGAGCGATGAGCGGCGGAAGCTGTTCGGGCATCTGGGGCGGCAGATTCTCCTCTTCTTCCTCCTCGGCTGCGCCAGCCGAAAAAGCATCATGCGCTCCCTGGGCAGGGGGCAGAGGGCAACCGTCGGCTCCCCATGCAGCGGCCGTGCGCAGATAGGTGCCCGGCGTTGCGCTGACCGCCTGCTTCTCCAGAAACTCCAGCACCCGGTTCATGCGGGTGGGCATGGCATTGAAGGTAGAAGCCAGTGCGTTGCGAATTTTCTCTTCTTTCTGCGCTTGCGGAAAGCCGTCGTAGCAAGGGATTACCGCATTCAGCCAATCGAAATCATTGC